>Ga0307990_1001051_pt1 | contig 23601 bp, 23 predicted proteins | sample EllFjometagen129_FD_203168 | JGI IMG/M metagenome (GOLD analysis project Ga0307990, IMG submission 203168) | Marine microbial communities from Ellis Fjord, Antarctic Ocean - #129 | ecosystem: Environmental > Aquatic > Marine > Unclassified | place: Southern Ocean | collected 2014-10-08
TCTATCTGACAGCAGCCTTCTTACGCGCGTTCATTTTCTTTACCCCCGTATGGCCGGTAATGCATTTGGATTCAGAGCTCAGTGCTGTCTATTATTGAGCAAAGAGAATTGAAGCCGTTTTGAGTGTGGTTCTGTCGAGGGAATGTCATTATTTGCATAAAAACGCGGTATTTAGTGGTGTGTGAGTTAAGCCGGAGTGTTGGGACGACGATGATGTCACAAGGTTGAGGTGAGCTGGATTCTGGGAGAGGAAAACAGCAACTTTCGCAGGGCCATACATCTGTATGGTTTTGTCTGGAGGAGGTTGATGAAAAGACGGTGAGCACGGGTATTCGCAACTTTGGGTGACGAGTACCCGTCGCTTGCTGGATTTTTCCAAATTCCAGACACCCCCTTGATCCTTGATACCTGTCCCCTGTCCCCTGACCCCTGATTCCTGCTCCCTGCCTCCAGACCTAATCCAGTCTTATACCCTGTTGCTCAAGCCAGGTCTTCAGCTCGCCCATTTCATTGTCAAAGATGTCGTTGTCGTAGTCTTCTTCTAAGCGGGTGATGTTGGAGGCAAGCTCGGGTTGTTGTTCCACAAGTTTGTTGAGTTTGCGCTCAAATCTATCTGTTAGGTGCTTGGCCTGGCTCAGATCGATTTTCAGATTTATCATGCCTGCGACGCGACGGATCATGGATTCAATACATTTGGGATTATTGCCCTGTACGTAGGCAGGGGTGGCTGCAATTATGCTGACCATGTCCTGCTGCATGTCTGAACATCTCTTGCATAGATACGAAGCCATACTGGCAGGACCTTCATAGTTTGTAAATTTGACGCCATAATGACGAAACTCTTCTTTGAGCAAGGCGTTTGATGTCAAACACATCAATCTGGGCTCGCGTGTGTGGGGCACGAGACTTGATACACTGCCCACAAAATAAATCATGCTGACCTTAAACATGCTGGTCACGGTGAAAAAATGATTGGCGAATTCTTTCCACATGAGGTTTGGTTCTTTCCCAAGAAACAGAATAACATTCTGTTCAGCACTGTAGTAAAAGTCATTATTTGGGAAGTTGAATTCCTCGACCAGCCCGTCATTGATCGTGGCGTGAGGGCGAAACATGGAAGCCGATTCCAGAGAGCCTGGAAAGTTGTATATGTAATAGCCTTCTGGATCAATGCTGGCCAGGTGCTTGGCATTGAGTTTCTGGATGAGCCATTCAAGAGTGCCTGTTGAGACTTCACCGCTATCCATCCATCCGGAAAATCCCATGATAAGCGTGGGGTTTTTCAATTTTGGTCTATCCGTTATTTGCAGCTTGGACGTGTCCATGCTTTCCCTTTCAATGTTTGACGTTGTAACTTGCGCACTTTTTTACCCAGTCTGAACCTGTAAATCCAGGGAATTTCCAGAAAAAGCCCGATCAACTTGATGATTGCATTTTTGATCAGACCCTATTAGAGTAAGTGGTATCATTGTCATAGGTTAGGTGCGTATTGCCCCTTCGCCACGGGAAATCGCCTCTGGAACGTCGATAAGGAGACATGTTGAACATGATGGACCGTACAAAAGTATCAGTCGGCAAGTGGTCTATCACTTGCTGGTTGTTGATTGTCTTGGTAGTATCAGGCTGCAGCAAAAAATACAAATCAAATCTAACAGAGCAAGAATATCAGCAGTTCTTGGCCAAACGCGAGCCTGTCCCTGAAACCACACTCCAGGTGAGTTCTGAATTGTTAACTGTGAACGAAATCATCGCAATGCAGGTGGCGGCTGGCTATGATTCCATGTCTTTAGGCAATATGTTGTCACCGACGGCTCAGAATAATGATCCCAACACCTTCAAGAAGATTGCGACCAGACCTATCGAGACGAATGTGGGCGCTCGTATCAACAATATTTTGCTCTATCAAAAGGCCAAAAAGGAATCTCATGAGAAAATTGATGAGATGCTGGAGAAGGCGGCTGATCGACAGTGGCGTGAATTTGTGTTGCTGCATGATGGTGATGAAGGCGCTGCCGAAGAAAACCTTCGCAGCCGTGGTATTACACGCAAAGAGTTTAAGGATGCCAGCAAACGCGACCTCTTAAGCCGTTTTCATGAAGAATCTAAAGTGCCCAGTGACCGTCCTATCAGTCACAAGGAATACCTTGACTATTACAGCCGGTTGAAAGACGAAAAGTACATCAAAAAACCGTTGGTTGAGTTCAGTCTGATTGATATTCAACCCTCCAGAGTGCCACTTGAAGATCTCACGGAAAATCGACAGGACAAGGCGTTGGCTTTGGCCAAAGACGTGTATGAAAAACTCCAGGCGGGTGCTAATTTTGAAGATCAGGTTGAATCGCAGTCTCACGGTGTATTTGCCAGAAAAGCAGGGCGATGGACACCTCGAGATCCTTCGGCTCTGGCCCCCCCTTATGATGTGTTGGCGGCGGTGGCAGAGTCTCTTGAACCTGGTACGATCTCTGAACCGGTGGAGGCGAGAGGACATGTATTCATCATGAAGTTGCATCTAAAGCAAATTCAGGGTTTTGTGCCTTTGAATGAAGTACAGCCGGAGATTCGCAACATAATCCTGGCAGAGCGGCGAAAGAAAGCACATGGAGCACTCGTCCAAGAATTGGAAGATATTATAAAAAACTCGTCGGTGGAATCAATTGATGAATTTGTCAATCAGTGTGCCGAGGAAATCTACAAACGTTCAAATTCATAATTCCCATGCAGATTATAGCCCATGGCATAGATTTGGTTGATTGCGAACGCATTGAAAAAATGCTGACGCGGCATGAAGCGCGATTTCTTAATCGGGTTTTTACGCCCAATGAACAGGCCTACAGTGCACGAACCCAAAATCGCGTAGAACGCTTGGCAGGGCGGTTTGCCGCCAAAGAGGCCGTGTTGAAACTCATTGGTATGGGCTGGCGTGAGAGGATTTCCTGGACCGATGTAGAGGTGGTCAATAACCACCTCGGGCAACCGGAGGTGGTTTTGGCGGGGCAGGTGCGTGACATTGCTGAGCAGATGGGCATAGAGCGTGTTAGCCTTAGCATCACCCACGCCGCGAATCTGGCGATTGCCTCTGCTGTGGCACTTGGAACAACCTCATGATCTCTGCAATGTTCGATTGTATTGTCATTGGCGGCGGCCATGCTGGCGCAGAGGCTGCTCATGCGGCGGCCTCCATGGGGGCCAACACAGCATTGATGACGATCTCCCTTGAGGCCATAGCGCAGATGAGCTGTAATCCTGCCATCGGGGGGTTGGCTAAGGGACAAATCGTTCGTGAAGTGGATGCTCTGGGCGGACTGATGGGGCGGGCTATTGATGCCACGGGGATTCAATTTCGCGTGCTCAACCGGTCCAAGGGGCCGGCCGTACAATCTCCCAGGGCTCAGGCAGATAAGTATCAGTATGCCGCCTGGGTCAGACAGGCCCTTGAGACGACAGAAAATCTAACCATGATTGAAGGCATGGCCAGCGATATCTTGGTCAACAATGGTCAGGTCACAGGGATTGCCTGCGAAGATGGTCGAACGTTTCGGGCAGACACCGTGATTGTCACTACGGGCACGTTTCTTCGCGGTTTGATGCATGTGGGTACAGAGCAGATTGAAGGGGGGCGTCTTCACGAACCTGCCAGTGTGTCTCTGTCAGACAGCCTGCGGCGGCTTGGGCTGGAGATTGGACGGTTAAAAACCGGCACACCAGCACGCCTTGATGCGTCAACTGTTGATTTGCAGCGTCTGACCGTACAGGATGGCGATATTGATCCTGTGCCGTTTTCCTTTATGAATGACACGATTGACAGGCCACAGATACCCTGCTGGATCACATTTACCAATCCTCAAATCCATGATCTGCTCAGACGGAATCTGGATGACTCACCCATGTACTCCGGCCAGATCAAATCAGTCGGGCCGCGTTACTGTCCCAGCATTGAGGGTAAGATCGTCAGGTTTGCCGACAAGGATCGTCACCAAGTCTATTTGGAGCCTGAAGACGAAGCTTGCACCACCATCTATTGCAATGGGATCAGCACCTCATTTGCGAAGGATGTGCAGCGTCAGATGCTGGCGTTATTGCCAGGTACAGAAAATGCGCGTATTGTGCATTATGCCTATGCCATTGAATATGATTATTGTCCGCCATTACAGCTCAGGCGTAATTTGGAAACGCGCAAGATTGCCGGTTTGTTTATGGCTGGACAGATTAATGGCACCAGTGGCTATGAAGAAGCGGCAGGTCAGGGTCTGGTTGCAGGCGTGAATGCGGTACGAAAGTTGCAGGACAAAGACCCGTTGATTCTAAGCCGTGCCCAAGCGTATATTGGCGTACTCATTGATGATTTGCTCACCAAAGAGATCGATGAGCCGTATCGTATGTTTACCTCAAGGGCAGAATATCGTCTAACCTTGAGGAGTGACAACGCAGACCAGCGACTCACCGCCATTGGGCGGGACATGGGGTTGGTCAAGGCGGACCGATGGTCGCGTTTTCAAACCAAAATGGAACAAATGGCTCAGTTCACACAGCATTTGAAGTCAGAAAAGACGCAAGGCGTGAGCCTCTGGGATAAGCTGCGTCGGCCTCAAAATACGTTGGCTGATGAGTTGTCGGACTTGGCTTATGTCCAGGCAAATCATCTTTCTGCTGAAGTATGCAGGGCTGTGGCCATTGAGGCCAAGTACGTGGGGTATCTTGTCAAGCAAGAGAGGCTTGTGGCTGATCTTCGGAGCCTTGAAAACAGAACTCTGCCTCAGACGTTGGATTACCACAGCATCGAACACTTGAGACTTGAAGCCCGGGAAAAATTGTCCAAGTTTCGACCGGAGACTCTGGCGCAAGCCGTTCGCATTGGCGGCATTACACCGGCTGACATCACTGTGATACAGGTTCACCTCAAGAAATTGCAAAAATCATCATGATGGATTTGCAAGAAAACATTTACAATGCCAAACTGCGTCGCGATGAACGCAAGTTCAAACGCTGGCGTTCCGTGGGTCTGATTCTTACGTATAAATGCAATTGTGCTTGCGAATACTGTTACTATGCCTGTGATGCCAACAAGGGTGGACTCATGCCTGTCGATATGGCCATTGATACGTGGCAAGCCGTCATCCGCTTGGCAGGGGATCACGCGCGTATCCATCTGACAGGGGGGGAACCGTTTCTCTACTGGGACCACATGGTCAAAATTCTCGAAACTGCCCAGGAAAAGGGCCTTGGCCCCACAGATATGATCGAGACCAATGGCTTCTGGGCTGTGACAGACGAGGTCGTCAAAGAGCGTCTAACACGTTTGGATCGGTTGGGTATGCAGCGTTTGAAAATAAGTTGTGACCTGTACCATCAGCAATATGTGGATATCACCCTGGTGCAGCGTTTGGCCAGGATCGCCAAAGAGCTATTGGGTCCTGATCGTGTGTTGGTCAGATGGCAGGCGTATTTGGATCACCCCGCGGATGTGTCAAACATGTCCAAAGCCCAGTTGCGTCAGGCTCAGATCGAAGCGGCTCAGGCATTCCCCTGCCGCTTTAATGGTCGAGCGGCCTGTGACTTGGCTGACGTCTTGTCCGAAAAAACCATCGAAGAGATTGCCCAATTCAATTGCACACGTGCTTTCTTGGATGCCAAGGGTGTTCACATTGACCCCTATGGCCATGTATTCAGCAGTACGTGTAGCGGTATCATCGTGGGTAATGTGACAAGGCGTCCTCTCGACCGAATCTGGCAGAAATTTCATCCCAAAATATTTCCCCTTGTTTCTGTCTTAACGGCTTCTGGTCCTGCAGGACTCCTGCAAGTGGCCCAGGAACACGGAGATTATATCCCCAGGCAATTCTACGCGAGCAAGTGCCACCTGTGCAGCCACATTCGCCAGCATTTTGTCACTCACGATATGTGTTCCCAAGTTGTGGGTCCTTCAGACTGCTATGCTTTATAGAGTGTGTCTTTTATGGATTGCCATTCTTCTTGGGAAAGGCCGGTAGTTGCTTCCTGAGTTTTGCTGTTGTACAATAGGACCCTTGAAATCGAAGGATGAATGTTGTTTAAGGATGCCAGGTTTGATTCGAGATTGTGATAGTAATGATATTTTTGATGAGATCAGAGAGAAGTCAGCTCAGGCTGAACGGATGTCTATGAGGGCATTGATCATTCATCCTGGTGCTGTGGGGGATTGCCTGTTAACTCTGCCTCTGGCCAGGTTTCTTAAGGATACGCTGGGCCTGGGCGGTGTGGATTTGATGGCACACATGGATTATGTGGGGTTTTATCCGGGACGCACCTGTATTGATGCAGTTCGGTCCATTGATTCTATTGAGATGTTTCGACTGTTTACCCAGGCAGATGAGTTTTTCGTGGGTGATCATGACCCCCTGGTGATGGCGTTTATGGATTACGCCCTGATCGTGTCTTTTCTGGGGACAGAGAACAGCGATTTTGAAGTGAATCTTACATATACAGTACATTGTTCTCGCAGTGCTGATGTGATTATCTTGTCGCTCAAGCCGTCTGAACCGTCTGAGCAGCATGTGGCGGATTATTACTGTGAGGAAGTGACGCATCAGTGTGCGTTGTTACCGGAGTGGCAGCATCGCTCCACAAGACATAAGACCCTGGTCAAGCCTACCGCAGTGGACCAGACGCAGGGCCGCAAGATCCTTTCGCAGGGAGGGACGGTGTCTTCGTCACCGCTGGTGGTGTTGCATCCAGGGAGTGGGGGACGCGAGAAGTGTTGGTATGTGGACAACTATCTGGCCATTGCGCAGACCATGAAACATCAAGGGTGGGACGTGGTTTTGATGTTGGGGCCAGTGGAGCAGGAACGTTTGGACCAAGCGTTGATTGAGCGGTTGAAGGAAACGGTGCCGGTGATAGAAGACCTTACACTGACCGATGTGGTGGCTGTCTTGAGTTGTGCTCAGGCCTTTGTTGGCAATGACAGTGGTATCAGCCATTTGGCCGCTGCCATGGGACTGAGGACCTGCACGGTGTTTGGGCCGTCCTGCTCTGCCATGTATCAACCTGTGGGGCCGAGTGTGCAGGTGTTTAATGCTCAGGTCAATGGATTTACAGATCAGATTAGTGCCGAGTTACAAGAGCAAATTTTGGGATCATTATTACGTTGATAAATCATGGATGAGAATAAAGTCTTAGGATTGATCGCCGGGGGAGGACAATTGCCCCTTATGGTCGCACAGGGAGCCAGGGCCGCTGGCCTCAGGGTCGTGTGTGTGGGGATTGACGACAGCGTGTCTGAAGACCTCAAGCAGACTGTGGATGTGTTTTGCATGGCGGCTGTGGCCAGACCCGGCAGTTGGATTCGCAAACTCAGACGTCATGGCGCGACAGACACGATCATGGTGGGCAGTGTGTCCAAGGCTCGTTTGCATAGTGCCGGGCGTGTGTTGCGGTACATTCCAGATTGGCGAGCATTTCGCATATTTTACTCTCGCATGCGACACAAGAGTGCGCAGACAGATGTATTACTCGGGGCAGTGGCGGATGAATTGGCCACAGGAGGTATTATTTTGCAGGACTCAACAAAATACTGTCAGCAACAGATGGCCAAAGAGGGTGTGCTGACCCCAAAGTCCCCCAGCAATCAGGCGCTTGAGGACATTGCCTTTGGCTGGAACATTGCCAAGACGCTTGGGGAAATGGACATTGGCCAGGCCGTGGCTGTCAATGAAAAGGCCGTGATTGCTGTGGAGGCTTTGGAAGGCACTGCGCAGATGATCAAGCGAGCCGGTCAGTTTGGCATGGCCAAAAAGTGGACTCTTATCAAGACATCCAAGCCCAAGCAAGACATGCGATTTGACGTGCCTTGTGTGGGTCCGGATACAATCCAGGACCTGTCTGATGCGGGCGCAGGTTGTCTGGTCATAGAAGCGGGCAAGACCATTATTATTGACAAGGACAAAACTCTGGATCTGGCCAATCAACTTGGCATCGTGATCGTTGCCAGATAGAGTTTTCGTTCTTTTTACTGATAATTTTGATGTTTTGCCTTGATGAGCCGCTTGTCGTGTGTGGTTTTGTGTGATATAAGTATAGTTTTGAAATTGAACTTAACTTAACTTAACTTAACTTAATTCATTATTGAGGTGACAATATGGCTGATTTGGCTGGCTTGGCAGAGGCGATTATTCGGGGTGATATGGCAAAGGCGACTGAGTTGACCACTGAGGCTCTCGGCGAGGGTATGGCCCCCAAGTCAGTGCTGGATGACGGATTGATTGCGGGAATGGATGTGATTGGCGGACGCTTCAAGAGGGGTGAGGTTTTCATTCCAGAGGTGTTGATTGCTGCCCGTGCCATGAAATCGGCGATGGCCATTCTGGAGCCTGAATTGGTCAAGGCGGGTGTGAAACCTGTGGGGAGCTTCGTGATCGGTACGGTCAAGGGCGATTTGCACGATATTGGCAAGAATCTTGTGGCCATGATGATGAAGGGTGCTGGATTTGAAGTCATTGACCTCGGTGTGGACGTATCTCCCGAAAAATTTGTCGAACAAGTCAAGGCACACAATGCCGACCTGGTGGGGATAAGTGCCCTGTTGACTACCACGATGCCGGCTATGGAGCAGGCTGTTAAAGCGTTGACCGACTCTGGGGCATCGGTCAAGGTGTTGGTGGGTGGCGCACCAGTGACTCAGGCGTATGCCGATAAGATTGGGGCGCACGGTTTCGCTGGCAATGCGGCCGAAACAGTCGAGTTGGCCAAAAGCCTAGTGGCGTAATAACCCCAAACCAGGAACGAACAACCGAAAACCCAAAAGCCAGTTTCCTGAAAAGAGACTGGTTTTTTCTTGGCCGTTTGATAAAATAGACACTTGGTAATATGAGACCCATTCGAGATTCCAATTTGGCCGAGTTGTTGATGCAGATGCGTTATATGCCGCCCGAGAAACGAAGACAGCAGTTAGCAGCTGTGGAGTCTTTGGTGGGGATATTGGAGCCTGATAGGGCCTATCCTTTTGAATTCATCCATTTTCGTATTACAGGATTCCAACTCAAGCACGAGATTGAACCCTATCTGATTCCAGGAGATCAGCTTCTGGATGATTTGCGGATTTTTGTGACCAAGTTGAGTTCGCAGGCGAGTCAGCCCGTGGATGAGTTGGATTCTCGTGTGTTTGCCATTGAAGAGCTGGCAGAACATTTGGGCATATCTACCAAGACCGTGGGGCGATGGCGAAAGCGTGGATTGGTGGCCAGACGATTTGTATTTCTCGATGGGGTGAAGCGATTGGGGGTGCTGGAGACGTCCTTGGAGGCCTTTGAGGCCAAAAATCCTTCTCTTCTGCCAAGGGCTCAACAGTTCAACAGGTTGTCCGCTTCGCAAAAGCAGACCCTGATTGAGCAGGCTCGAGTGCTTGCAGGTAAGGACCTGTCTAGATATCAGGTGATTGAGCAGTTGGTGGAGAAGACCGGCCGTGCCCATGAGACCATTCGGTATACGCTGCTCAATTACGAGCAGTTACATCCATTGACGCCCGTGTTTAAGCGGGCCTCCGGTGTGATGTCGCCGAGCGATGCCACCCGTTTATATGAGTTATATCAGCAGGGCGTGCCACCCGCGGAACTGATGAGTCGGTTTGAACGAAGCCGCAGTTCTGTGTATCGGATTATCAACCAAAGGCGAGCTATGGTTCTAATGGCACGTCGAATCCGGTTTGTACATAGTGAGGAATTTTCTGATCCGGAGCTGGTGCGCAGCATTCTGGGTGAACAGCTCTGTGGAGATGTTACTATTGATGATAAGACCTTTGAATTCTTTGGACAGATGGGCGAGCAGCTGCTGCCAGAATATTTGCAGGTGCTCAAGGGGACGCCCGTGTTGAGCGGAGATCGGGAGCTACTGCTATTCAGGCAGTACAATTGTTTTAAATACATGGCCTATACGGTGCGATCAAAGATCAAGCTGTCTTGCGTGGCCAGCGCACTGCTCAAGCAGGCAGAATCGTATCTGGCCCAGGCAGATGATCTTGAGCGGCTGATTGTGGAGGCCAATTTGCGACTGGTGGTGAGTATCGCCAGTCGTCATGCCATGGGGGCCTCCAATTTCGCCGACATGGTGAGCAAAGGCAACTATGCCTTGATCAAGTCAGTTCAGGAATTTGACTATACCACTGGTTTCCGCTTTGGTAAAAGGGCGTCTTTGGCCATTGCCAAAGAATATGCCAAGGTCTCAGGGAAGAGTACCGAATTAACGCGCACAAGGGCTGCCTCAATTGGCACGATTCAGCAGCGACTTCGCGAAAGCGTGGATATTGGGGCCATTGAGAGGGCTCGGCATAGCCTGACTGAGGTAATTCGCAGTGAACTGGATGATCGGGAACAATATATCATTCTGCATCACTTTGGCCTGGTAGGTCACGGCGTTCGAAAGCGGCGTAAAACGTTGAATCAGATCGGCCTGGATCTGCAATTGAGTACAGAGCGTGTGCGACAGGTGGAACTGACCGGTCTTCAGAAGTTGCGACAATGCCTCAGCAGCGAGGAATTTGAGCTGCTCACAGAGTGATTCGCAGCTATTTGAGCCCGTGAAATACGAAAGCGACGTGTCCAGGCACTTTTTATTAACAGGACTTTTGCAAAAAGCCCTGTGGTCTACAGTTTTTGGTTTTCAGTTTTTAGCAAAACGCGTTTTTCCTGCGGTAAACTGCCTACTGAAAACTGAAAACTTGAAGTTTGCAAAACTTCAGTTATTAACTGTGAACCGTGAACCAGGAACTGTGAACCAAACCCTTTTTATCCTTGCAAAAGCCCTTTAATGCCTTTAGAATCAACCCCTTTAATCTGTCTAAGCTGGAAATGCTGTATACTGATATCTAGGAAACAACCGTGTTTGATTCTTTAACGGAAAAATTTAGTGGTGTTTTCAAATCGCTATCCGGGCGAGGCCGTATTACTGAGGCCAATATCTCAGATGCCATGCGTGAGGTCCGCAAAGCCCTTTTGGAAGCGGATGTCAATTACCATGTGGTCAAGCAGTTCTGCAAGGATGTGTCCAAGGCTGCTTTGGGCGCAGAGGTGATCAAGAGCCTGCATCCAGGGCAAATGATGGTCAAAATCGTTAGCGATGAACTGACCAAGCTAATGGGGCCGGTGGATTCGAGTATTTATTACGTGTCTCCAGGACCGACCGTGCTGATGCTGGCAGGTTTGCAGGGTTGCGGTAAAACAACCACAGCTGGTAAATTGGGCAAATATCTGGTGTCCAAGGGCAAGAAGCCACTGCTCGTGGCGGATGACTTACAGAGACCTGCGGCTGTGGAGCAACTGCGAGTTCTGGGTGAACAGTTGGGCATTGATGTCTATTCTGAAGAGACCAAGGATGCAGTTCGCGTGGCCAAAAACGCGTTGAAGCATGCCAAGAAAAATGGGTACGACGTGGTACTTCTTGATACGGCCGGCCGTCTTCATATTGATGAAGACATGATGACTGAAATCGAGAACGTGAACAAGGCTGTGACGCCACATCAGATTTATCTGGTGTGCGATGCCATGACAGGACAGGATGCGGTCAACTCAGCCAAGGCGTTTAATGAGCGTCTGGAGCTGGACGGTGTCATTCTGACCAAGTTGGACGGTGATGCACGTGGTGGAGCGGCCTTGAGCGTCAAGGCGGTGACAGGCAAGCCCATCAAGTTTATTGGCGTGGGTGAAAAACTCGATAAGCTCGAAGAATTCCATCCAGACCGCATGGCCAGCCGAATCCTGGGTATGGGCGATGTGGTGACCCTGGTGGAAAAGGCCCAGGAGCATTTCAAGGCTGATGAAGCTGAGAAGCTCCAGAAGAAGATGGCCAAGGGGACATTTGGGTTTGATGATTTTCTAAAACAGATGAATGCCGTCAAAAAGATGGGCGGCGTCAAGGATATGCTCAAGATGTTGCCAGGTATGGGATCACAACTCAAAGATGTGGATCTCGATGGCAAAGAGCTCAAGCAGATGGAGGCCATGGTCCAGTCCATGACCGTCAAAGAACGGCGTGATCCGGACCTGATTGACGCGTCCAGAAGGCGACGTGTGGCCGCCGGTTCTGGTGTCACCCCCAATGACGTGGCTTCTTTGGTAAAAACCTTTAAACGGAGCCGCGATATGATCAAGGCGATCAGTGGCGGTGGGTTTGGTGGCATCGGTAATTTGATGCGTGGCGGCCTGAATATGGACGATATGGCCAGTGCCATGCAGTCCGGTCGTAAGATCAAACAGCGTTCGAAACGCAAACGCGTGATCAAACGCAAAGGGAAAATAAGACGTCGATAAATAAGATGACAGTTGAGCAATACCTGGAGCAGGTCGCCAGGTTTGTGGGAAATCAGTATGGCAATCTCATTCGTCAGAGATTTGCTGATTCTTCGGGGCAGAGTGAACTGGCCATGTTGCAGGTGCCCACGCGAATAGAGCTGGAAGAATTAAAACGGGCTGTGGCCATTATGACGCCCGGAGAAAAGATGGATTTGGCAGGTTTGACAGATGAGCAGATTCAGCGCATTGCTGAGGATGCCCAGGCAGATCCGGCCAATTTGGCCATTTTTGTAAATGGCTATGTACTACAGTGTCAACGTGTTTCGTGAGTCCGGAGTTTGGATCACGAAAATTTATTATATGCTTTACCGAAAGGAAGTTTTATGGCAGTTAAAATCAGAATGACACGCATGGGAAGACGTCACAGACCGTTCTTCAGAATTAATGTAATAGACGGGCGTGCCCCTCGTGATGGTAGAGTCCTTGAAAAACTGGGTCACTATGATCCATTGGTCAAGGAAGCTGATAAGCAAATCATCCTCGACCTTGAACGGGCCCAATACTGGCTTTCCAAGGGTGCTATACCTTCTGATACCGTATCTGACATGCTGGTCAGGTTGGGCGTAAAGCATAAATACGCTGACGATCGCAAGGCCAAAGGCGAAAAAGCACGTTTGATTGCCAAGAAGAAGGGCAAACCTTTTGACAAGGCTCAGCGCGCGGAAGTTCAAAAGGGTCTTGATGCTGAAAAGGCCGCGGCAGATGCGGCTGCCAAGGCCGCAGCAGAAGCTGCCAAAGCTGCCGCAGAGGCTGAAAAAGCCAAGGCTGACGCAGAAGCAGCCGAAGCAGAGGCTGGTTCTGGTGAATGAGGATTGATGTCTTAACCCTCTTTCCTGAGATGTTTGAATCGCCCTTGAACGCGTCTATTTTGAAACGCGCTCAGGATCACGATATTGTCCAGGTTTCGTGCACGAATATTCGAGACTTTTCCAAGGATAATTATAGAAAAGTTGACGACAAACCCTATGGCGGTGGACCGGGTATGGTGATCATGCCCGGCCCCGTTTTTGACTGTTTTGACCATGTTCAGGCCTTGACGCCTGAATGGGGTCGGGTCTTGATGATGACACCCCAAGGGCGTCCGTTTGACCAGGCCATGGCGACTGAGCTGTCCCAGGAAAAACGAGTGATCTTCCTGGCAGGGCGGTATGAAGGCTTTGATGAACGGATTCGCGTTGGGCTCGATGCGGAAGCTGTGTCAATCGGCGATTATGTCCTGAGCGGTGGCGAATTGGCTGCCATGGTGATTATTGATTCGATTGTCAGATTGCTGCCAGGGGCGTTGGGCGATGATACGTCTTCTCTGGAAGAGTCCTTTTCAGAGGGTTTGTTGGAATACCCGCATTATACCAGACCCGAAATGTTTCGGGATATGAAGGTGCCGGACATTCTGCTCAGTGGCGATCATGCAAAAATTGCCCAGTGGCGAAAAGATCAGGCCATGGAACGGACCCGCATGTGGCGTCCTGACCTGCTGGAGTCGTAGGCGGTCGATCAAAAAATAAATAATAGGCTTGTTTTATTTGCCTAAATCCGATAACTTCTTGTGTTTATCCGATTTAGACATAGAACAGTTCCATAAGGAGTTAGTCCTGTGAAGACAGAATTGTTGGATTCAGTTGAAAGCAGCAGCTTGAAGTCAGAGATCCCTTACTTTGAGATTGGCGATACTGTGGATGTACACTGCCGAATCAAAGAAGGTGAAAAAACCCGTACACAGATTTTCTCAGGCACAGTCATTGCTCGCAAGGGCCGTGGCATCAATGAGATGTTTACAGTACGTCGAGTTGCCAATAATGAAGGTGTTGAACGAATCTTTCCAATTCATTCACCCAATGTGTTGGATGTCAAGCCCATTCGTAGTGGTAAGACACGCCGCGCCAAATTGTACTATCTGAGAGAGCGTACAGGTAAGGCTGTGCGTTTGCCTCAGCGACACAGTGCTCATACCAGAGCTCAGTAAGACCACCGTTGCGGTTGATCTAAAACATTCAAAAACCTGCGTTTTGTACGCAGGTTTTTTTTTAGATTCAGGGTGCTATGCTGTTTAGACGAAATAAACCGCCTCAAGATCCCAAGGCCCTGGGCCAGTGGGGCGAGAAACAGGCGCAGGCCTTTCTTGAAAAGCAGGGGCTGGCCTGTGTTGAACGCAATTTTCACTGTCGTTCTGGCGAGATTGACCTGATCATGATGGATTCGGACAAGACCCTTGTCTTTGTGGAAGTCAAGACACGGACCAGTGAAACCTACCATTCTGTGGAATCTGCCATTACCTTCCCCAAGAAACAACGCATGGCACGTGCTGCCCGTTATTATGTAGGCACGCACAGTCTTTCAGACAGGCCCTTGCGTTTTGACGTGATTACCATTTCAGTGAGCACACCCTGCGATATTCGGCACTATCCCAATGCCTGGGTACCTTAAAGTGACCCCAAGAAGGGGTACGTCTTGAATGCGAATAGTGCCTCTATGGCTCACAGTTTTTAGGAAAAAGCCTATTCTGCGTAACGTTCTAAGGAAAACTCTGATTGCCAGCCGATAGACAAGATAGGTTAAAAAGTACGAATGGATTTTGGGTATGTTTGAAATATTCACGCAATTGGAGCAGTCGGCACCAACTTACAATGCTCTGGTATTGACCCTATCTGGGTTGGCAGGCGTTTTGCTGGGCATATTTTTGTGGCTGGGCGGATCACTCTTTGCAAGGACCAGTACGGCGGTGGTTTGCTTTTTACTGGTGGCAGGCATTGGCGTTTTCTTTGTAGAATCCCTGGCTTCTGTGGGGATTGGCCTGATGGCCTCTGTTGTGGCGATGGTGTTCAAACGCCTGAGCACTGCCCTATTGGTGAGCGTTCTGGTAGCGTTTATGGTGTTTCTGGCAGCTTGTCAATATACGGATGTCTCGGCGCAAGCTACGAAAGACAAAGCGTTTATGGAACCGTCTTTTTCACTCGCTAAGGAGGGGACGGAATTAAGCGTATTGGAAACATACGAGGACTTGAAACTTGTGGTGGCGGAGATCTCCAGGGCCAGTAGGCGCATAGGAAAAACACTGGAAATGAAGTACCAGGTGGTTGTGGGAATCACCGGATTCTTTGTGTTCCTAATCGGTTGTGTGCTGCAGGGGTTGGCTAATGCCACTTCTTGTGCCACCTCCGGTACGCTGTTAATTTGGGGTGGGATGCTCCTGATGTTACTGCCCAAGGGCGTCTTGCCATTGACAGGGCTAATCAGACAAGCTGACACATCTGTGGTTGTTATGTGTGCCATGATTGCGGTGGGTACTCTGGAGCAGTTGTTGTTTTGCTCAAGGCCCAAGGGTAAGGACAAAGACAAAAAGGCTCCTTCCGGCAAAAAGGGGTAATAAGTTTTTATGGCAGACAGGGCCTTGGCAGGTTAAAATAAGCTAGGTATGGATAGATGAAATGGATTCAGGAGTGACGCGATGAATGGTTTAGGTATTTTGGCTCAGGTCAAGGCAGCGAGTGATCCAGAGTCTTTGGACATGACACGAAAGATTATTGAAAGTGTCTGGGCGCAGATACAAGACCTTGGCGCGGTTGAAGCGTTGACATTTATTTCATTTGGCTCAGTGTGCTTGTTTTACGGGTGGCGTATTTTCAAGATTCTCGTGTGCATTTGCTTTGCGTTGGCAGGGTTGTCTGGTGGCGTCTACCTTAACCACTACATTGAGGGCAATGTGATTTGGCTGGCAGCCATCTTTGCAGCCATGTGTGCCTTTTTTGCGATACCACTCATGCGATATGGCGTCGGTTTTTTGGGGGCAGTCGCAGGCGGTGTTTTAACGGGGGGGGTATGGTTGGCCTTCGGCCTGCCTCCAGATTACTTCTGGGCGGGCGGATTGGTCGGATTAGTCGCAGGGGGCATGCTCTCCTTTATCGTGTTCAAGGGGTCTGTGATGCTCTTTACCAGTCTAGGCGGCAGTATGCTCATGGTCACAGGGATACTGGCAGTCTGTCATTTGTATATCTTTACCGGGCCCGACAAGATTCACAATATGTTGCTCCAAGAGAAGTGGTTTTTGCCGGTAATTCTGGTCACACCCATGATCATTGGCATGTATTTCCAGAACAAGTTTATGAAGAGCGAACAGGAGTGGTCTGTTTGATCTGAGTCACACAGTGTGGTTCCCTGTTAAATGGTTCACGGTTGACCGTTGGCAGCCATAAACCCAGTTTGTGCGATCAGCTATGCCCAGACTATTACGCCTTGATTCAAATAGGCGGGATACCTGGAGGCCCCATGGGTCCGCCTCTTCGGCCACCACGCATTTGGGGATTGCCTCTGACACCTTGTCGTGGTCCAGAAGGGGCTTCTGGGCGTGTCATCATCAAAACATCATCCAACAATTGCAGAAATTCCGTTTTTTGTTCAGGCTTGCACAGGGCTCGAATTTTGTCAAAGTGCTCGGATTGAAGGATTTCCAGGTCTGCGTGTAATTGTCCTATCTTCTGAGCCAATGTTTCAATTTCCGGGGCTTCTGTTTCTGACTGAAAGATTGTTCGCATCATGTTTTGTTTAAGGGTGTGGATCGAGTGCCTCATTTGAAAACTATCTTCAAAAAACTGTTTTCGCAACTTTCTAACGGCAAGTGTCTGCTCAGAATCGAAGTCGAGTTCGCGTTCGAGGAAGGTAATTACATCGGGAGTGGTTCCTGGTCCATGCTCACTTCCTGGGCCACCTCTCCGCCCACGACCGAGTCTTTGCATAAATGTCGTGGCCCCAGGGTCAGATGGGCCAAGACGTGTCCACCAAAGCGTGCCCAATGCCAGGGCATTGAGAAGAATAAGGGCCACAACCGCCCAACCCATGATTCGATTTTGTCTGATATAATCCATGGTTACTGCTCTGAGGTGGTGTCATAGGTTTCAAAGAGTTCAGAAGACACTGACAATTGGTATTCCGAGGCCATCGTGGTCAGGTAGGTCTCACGCGCATCGGGAGTCTCATTGGAGGGATTCAGGGCCGCAAAGACGGTGGTCAAATTCAGGGCAACTATCAGCACCAAAATCCCCGGCCGAAGAAAAATCGCTCCCCAGGACCAGTGTGATGCAGTGGGGTCATTGAGTTTTCGGAGTTTATTATGGACACGAGAGCGAAACCAGGGATCTGCCTTGATGGGTGTTGGCTGCTCCAACAGGGCCATGGTTTTGTCCACTTGCGACTGAATATGTTGTTGTCTATTGTTCATTTTTACACCTGATATGTGTTTAGACGCCATTGTATCGGAAATCTTGTGCTTTTCACGGAAGATTTTTTTCATAATAGGTCTGTAGACTGAGTCGCAGGTTCTTTTTGGCTCGATGGACCAAAGACTCTACTGCAGACACCGTATTACCCATGACCAAAGACACGTTGGACTGGCTAAGCTGTTCGTAGGTGGTTAGAATAAGGGCTATTCGCTGGTTTTCAGGCAAATCACCGATGGCCTTCTTGAGAATTTCGGATTGTTCTTGTGTTTCCAGGGCGGCTTGTGGCGAGGGCGATGGATCTGCCGGATCGATTGACGCTGGTTCCTCATCAGTACTCAAGCCAAACATACGTTTGACCTTGCCCAAGCGTTTCTTACGCGTTTTTTTTCGGATAAAATCCAGGGATTTTGTCACTGAGATGCGATAGATCCAGGTCGAAAGCCTGGACTGGCCTCGAAACTTTCGTACCGATTGAAACACTTCAACAAATACGTCTTGAGCCACATCCTCTGCATCCTGTCTGTTGTATACAAATCTGGCGCAGGTATTTACGACCTTGTCCTGGTACTCGGTGATGAGCGTTTCAAAGGCCCCTGGATCACCCTGGATCAAGTTTTTCAGCAGTTCGTGATTGTTCGATGGTGTAGACATCACTGATAAGTGTGCGTTCTTGATTCGAGGTTACGCATCTTTTTAGAACATAGGCTCTAAGCGTCTTTAAGAAGGGTCGCGAAAAACTGTCAGGGGCTGGCCTTGCCGAGAAAAATGCGTATAATACCTGTTTTGGTGTTAATAAAAGGAGCCTTGGCATGGCAGCACAAATCATTGACGGTAAACAAGTTGCCGCAGACATGCGAGCAGAATTAAAAACACAGGTTGCTCAACTCAAGACCCAAGGCGTGGTGCCAGGTCTGGGTGTGATTCTGGTGGGCGATGATCCTGCGTCCAGATCCTATGTCACGGCCAAAGAAAGGGCCTGTGAAGAGATTGGTCTCTATTCTGATGACAACCGACTCCCTGAAGATGCGACCCAGGAAGCCCTGTTGGCATTGGTAGAGAAGATGAATGCTGATCCCAAGATCAATGGCATTCTCGTGCAACTGCCCCTGCCCAAACACCTGAACGAAGACGAAGTACTCCTGGCCATAAATCCGGATAAAGATGTGGATGGATTTCATCCGGTCAGCGTGGGCCGCATGGTGGTGGGCCAGAAGTCATTCCTGTCATGTACCCCTCATGGTGTGATTCAATTGCTCCTGAGAAGCGGCATTACTATTGAGGGTGCCCATGTGGTCATTGTGGGCCGAAGCAACATTGTGGGAAAACCCCTGGCCAACATGCTCATTCAAAAGAGCCCCATGGGCAATGCCACTGTCACGGTCTGCCATACACGCACTAAGGACATGGCCAAGTTTACACGGGAGGCTGACATTGTCATTGCAGCGGCAGGTTGGCCCAATACGGTGACTGCTGATATGGTTAAGGAAGGTGCCGTGGTTATTGACGTGGGTGTCAATCGCGTTGAAGACGCCACCAAAAAGAGAGGCTACAGACTGGTAGGCGACGTGGACTTTGAAGCCATCAAAGAAAAAGCCTCTTTCATCACGCCCGTGCCCGGTGGTGTGGGCCCCATGACCATCACCATGCTTCTCTACAACACTGTAGAATCCGCCCGGCGAGCCGCTGGTATTGAATAACACAAATCCAACGGGTCTCTCAATGCCTGAGAGACCCGTCATCTTCTCCCCCATTTTTTCTGTTCCTTTTTGTAAAAGGTTTGCAAAAAATCCCGTGCTTGCTCTTGCATTCAAATAGCAGATCGTACTATAGTAAAGAAGTCGATAGGAAACGGTTTGTTTATGTTTGTGTGAGGGAGTCAATTATATGAAACCACAATACGGATTCACCCCAAAGGATGTTTTCGTTACCATTCTGTGCATATTCATCCTTTGCACCTGCTTAAGTGCGGTTAGTATTAGTGGCCGTCGTCATGCCAAATCCATTGTATGCCAGGCCCATCTGGCACAGTGGGGACGTATATTTCAGGATTTGGTGGCAGAAAATGATGGGAAGTTCTTGCCTGGCACATATGCCAGTGGCTTTGGATGGTCAGAAGTGCTTCCAGATGTTGTGGGGGGGTGGAAAGAAAATAAGATCTGGTTTTGTCCGGAAGCAGAGGTACCTTGTGTTGATGAGCAGAAACAAGTCAATTCAGCCAACGGCATTTTTAATGCCTGGGGAATATGGGATCTCAGTTTTCCGCCTCCAGGAAAGACCTTGGCAGGTAGCTATGGTCTCAATAACTACCTTTTGGTATCTGTTGGGGCAACATATGCAAGCGGTGTTCGCAGAAGGGACGGCTGGAAATCACTCGAAGAGCAGGGTGGCGATCAAATCCCGGTATTACTTGATTCAATTCGAGAGGGCTTATTGCCAGAAGAAATTGACGCACCATTTAATCAAGAATATAGGCCAGGACCCAACAGTCATATGGGATGTGCAGCGATTAATCGGCACATGGGTGCTGTGAATAGCTTATTCTTGGATTCTTCTGTCCGTAGAGTCGATCTTAAGGCCCTTTGGACTCTTAAGTGGCATCGAAGCTTTAACACGGCAGGTCCTTGGACTCTCGCGGGTGGGATTCAGCCTGAAGACTGGCCTGAATGGATCAGGGATTTTCAAGCCTATTGATTTCTCATCAGAACTGAATTCGTCATCCTGCTTTCTATGAGTATAAAAAATGTAACTCGTTTAGAGGGAGATCCTAACGATGAAAGCTTTTTTAATCATACTTCTAGCACTTCTGATTTGTTCAGTTCAAGCCAAGACCATTACTGTAGATAGTCCGACTGGGAGTATCTCAGATATTCAGGCTGCAATTGATCTGGCCAGTGATGGAGATACGGTTCTACTCTTGCCTGGCACATACCAGAGGCAGAATCATGAAAGCATTGGGTTGTTTGACAAAGCCATTTTTTTGCAGAGCCAAGATCCCAATGATAGTGCTGTTGTGGCGGCTACTGTGATTTCGTGTCCTATGGCCATATGGGGCAACAGAGACATAGAAAGAAAAGTGTCTGGTTTAACCTTTGCTGGTGGTGATACAGTACCTGCCATTGAGGCCCATAGCGGTAATCTTGTGATTTCCAACTGTGTTATCAGAGACAATCTTGCGGGTGGTTTTCGTGGCAGCCATATAACCCTTGAGATCGAGAACTGCAAATTTGAGAATAATGTTGGCTTAAAGGGGGGCGCAATTTTTCTGGATTACGGAAAACTTGATGCGAGTCACTGTGTGTTTATCAACAATAAAGCTGAGGACAGAGGGGGGGCGATTTATACTGACGGAGGATGGGATGATCAATATGTGAACTGCCTCTTTGTGGCAAATCATGCTGGAAAACTGGGCGGCGGGATTTACTCGGAGAGTATATCAATTCTGAGAAACTGCACGTTGTCCGGCAATACAGCTGGTGTGGCAGGGGGAAGCCTTTGTGTGAGTCAGGGTGTGAGTCTTAGTTTTATCAATACAATTGTGGTGCATAACAAAGACAGCCTGGTTGAGGGGCGGGCCATTGCAGTGAGCTCTGTTAATAATCCCGGGGGTGGGCGGAGCAGGGCTGTTCAAGCTGGCGTGACTATTCATCATTCGGCTGAGGCTTTGGAAGATGTGTCGACTTCCCAACACAGCTGTCTTCAGAAGGATTCACAAGAAGAGATGGGTCCTTTTGCGAATGTACCAGGGACGATTAATGAATCACCTCAGTTTGTGCGCATACCCTCTGACGGGGGGGATGGCTGGGGTGACAACCCAGATACTCCAGAAGTGAACGAAGGCGCCAATGATGACTATGGTGACCTGCATTTACAGAAGACGTCTCCCTGTCTAGATGCAGGGGCAAGCTCAAGCTATGATACACCGCTCTTGGATCTTGAAGGCAACCTCCGTGTGATGGGAGCAAGTATTGACATGGGTGTGTACGAGGATGTTATCTCATCCTATGTTGTGACCCAGCCTGCAGGAGGGGAAACCTTCAGTGCAAGCAGTGAGCAGACTGTGACCTGGGAGAGCAAGCTGTCATCCGGCCCCGTTGATCTGCTGATCAGTACCGACAATGGCCAGACCTGGCAGCCCCTGGAAACAGGTTTGCCAGATACAGGCACATATAGCTGGAATCTCTCGGATCAGTGGGCCTCTTTGATCTGCCAGATCCGAGTCGTCCCTTCAGGTGAGGCATCTGAAGCCCATATCCAGGACAGTGGTCAATTCTCAATTCAAACGCACCGTGAGGGTATTGAGACAATCTCTCCCTGGCCTTCCCTGGGCGGTGGCTACGATCGATCAGGATTGGCATTTTTGGATGTCTCTGATAGCAATGCAGTGGAATGGCACCGCAATACCAATGCAGGGAAATGGTACCTTAATACCAATGCACCGGTATGGACCCCTGTGACAGTGGGTGCAAAAGATCACACTCATGTGGCCTGTGACAATGGCAAGCTCTACACCCTGGATCAACAGGGGCATCTGTTATGGTGCTATGAAACGGACACCGCTTTCTACAGCGCACCCTCTGTGGGGCCTGATGGCACAGTCCACGTGGGCGACCGAAAAGGACGGCTCCATGCGATTGATCCGAGTGGCTTATTGCGTTGGACCTATGATACAGGCGGTTTTATCCATGCCGCCCCGGCCGTTGGGCAGGATGGCACAGTGTATGTCGCCTCTCAGGCAGGCTCGCTCACGGCCTTGAGTGCGGCAGGCACCAAGCTATGGGAGTTTACCACGTGGGCCCCTTATCACATGGCCGGGGCCATACTTGCCTCACCGGCCATCGGCAAAGATGGTGCCATCTACGTGGGTGGACTCTTTGATCCCAATCTCTACGCCCTGGACCCTGTCACCGGTGAAACCCGATGGAGCTGCTCTTTTGTCGACGAGACAGACCCGAACAATCCAAAATCAGGGTGTCCGTTCACTGCCCCTGTGGTTGCAGCTGACGGCACCATCTACCAGACTCTGCTGGATGACACCGGCTTATATGCCATTGATCCTGAAGACGGACAGATTCTCTGGGCCACAGACATGTCGGCTCCAATCCTGGCAGATGCAGACACCATGAGCACCTCGGGGTGGTCCGAACCTGCCCTTGGTCCGGATGGTACGATCTATGTGGCGTCAGATGATGCCTTTCTCCGTGCTGTGACACCGCAGGGACAAATCAAGTGGGTGATACAGCTTGGTTCGTCCAAGGGCTATACGCTTGCAGTTGACCAAGAGGGTTTGATCTATGCTGCGGCCGAGGATGGCAAGCTTATCAGAGTCAATAAAAGTGGTAGCTTACTAGGCTATGTTAAAGGGGGAGATGCAAGCTTCAGTTATCCAGTGGTCATGATTTCTGGTCGAGATGGTCAATTCATCGTGAGCGATGCGAATAACAAGGTCTGGCGGTTGGTGATACGTAATCGATGAGGCACTGCTTTGCACGGCATCTCAATGAATGTGGATTGCCCCAAGGTGCTAAGGGATGAGTTTTTCCAAAAGCGTTTGCAGATAGTCTGGGGTGACTTCGCCGATTTCACAGTAGGTGTAGCCATTGATGCGGACGGCGACCATATCACACCTGGCAAATTGGCTGTGGTAGTAGGTGTGGCTGCTCGTCTTCGATCGTCTTTTCATTAGGATAAAGTCAAATTCCAAACGGGGGTTGATGTGGGACCTGAATATGGGCTTTAGCCATGGTAAAAGGCCACAAACTCAAGGAAACTGAGTTCATTTAGCATCATTTTTTGATACAATAAAGGTCTTTAGATTTTCAATTTTGAAGATGTTCCAATTGAGGTGTGTGATGAGATCAGTGCTTTCTGTGTTGATAATCCTTTTCTGCTTTTTTGCGTCCGCCTTCTCTCAAGAGGTGTTGTCCGACCTGGTCATCAATGAAATTCACTATGACCCGGAGGTGAAGACCGAGCCTGTGGAGTTCATAGAGATATTCAACATGGGGCAAGCTTCGATTTCTCTGAAGGGCTGGTCGCTTGATGATGGCGTGGTTTTTCGTTTTCCTGATGCT
>Ga0307990_1001053_pt1 | contig 23571 bp, 21 predicted proteins | sample EllFjometagen129_FD_203168 | JGI IMG/M metagenome (GOLD analysis project Ga0307990, IMG submission 203168) | Marine microbial communities from Ellis Fjord, Antarctic Ocean - #129 | ecosystem: Environmental > Aquatic > Marine > Unclassified | place: Southern Ocean | collected 2014-10-08
GAAAAGGCTGGGTTTAAATATTCGCGAGATTTGTGGGCTTATAAGTTGCCCGTTAAAGATTTTATGAATAACATCGGCGACCGTCTGGAAAAAATCACTGCCAAAATCCTGGAGCGCAAGGAAATCACCATCCGTAAGTTGAATATGAAAATATATGACGAAGAGGTCGCCAAGGTAAAGCTTCTTTATAACGAAGCCTGGTCCAACAACTGGGGTTTTGTACCGATGACTGATGGCGAATTTGACCAGTTGGCTGATGAGCTTCATGATATCCTCGACCCGGATTTAACATATATCGCTGAAAAAGACGGAAAAACGGTCGGCTTCAGCATTACCCTGCCGGACCTAAACGAGCCTCTCCTCGCCGCCTACCCCAAACCAAGCACCCCAGAATGGTGGACAACGGTGAAACTGGTTTGGAACTGGAAAGTGCTTAAGAAGGTATCCTGGGTCCGCGTCCTGGTTCTCGGTGTGATTCCTGAATATCGCTCGCTGGGCATAGACGCTCTGTTTTATTTCAAATCTGCCCAGGCAGCCATTAAGAAAGGCATGAAAATGGCTGAAATGAGCTGGATACTGGATAATAATGACAAAATGAACCGCCCCATTATTGCAATGGGGGCGGAAGTATATAAAACTTACCGCTTCTACGAAAAGGCCCTCTAATCCCAAAAGCCATCGGATTGTTCCATGAGTGAGTCTAAAACCCTCCCAGGTAGCGATATCACAATTGAGCCCGCTACCTGGCGTGATTTAAAGGAACTTTTTCAACTTGAAAAGATTTGTTTCCAGGTGGATGCCTGGCCGATGCTGGATATTTTAGGAGTCTTGACCATCCCCCAGATTATCCGTTTCAAAGCAGCGGACCAAGAAAAACTGGTTGGGTTTATCGCAGTAGATCTACGACGCTCTCAGCAGACAGCCTGGATCACCACATTGGCTGTACTGCCCACCTATAGAAAATCTGGTATTGGATCTACCCTGATCCGAATTTGTGAGGAAGGGGTAAACCTGCCTAAGATCCGTTTAAGTGTTCGCCAATCCAATCAACCCGCCATCCAGCTATATCAAAAACACGGTTATCAACAAACTGAGGTCTGGAAGAAATACTACAAGGGTGGGGATAATGCTCTTGTTTTTGAGAAAATTCTCTAGAAATAGGCATCAATGTTCTTTCAAAATCAAGTATTCCCTTTTTAACATTTTGTTTAAGGTTTAGAGTTAAACGTTTTAATTTATACCTACCAACTTTAAACGTTTATCCTATAATAGGTCTCTATGTCTGATCGTAATAATCACTTACCCGCTCCAGAATTCATAAACAAACAGCCCGCATTTGAAGAACTGATGGGCCGCTTGCAAAACGAAAAGACCCTGGCAATTGATACCGAAGCCAATAGTTTGTTCGCATACCAGGAACAGGTTTGCCTGATCCAGATCTCAACGGAGACGAAAGATTATATTATCGATCCCCTTCCCATCGAGGACCTCACCTCTCTGGGTCGGATCTGTAAAGATCCTGCAGTTGAAAAGGTATTCCATGCTTCAGAATATGATATTTTGATCATGCGTGATGATTTCGATTTTGAATTCAACAACTTGTTTGATACGATGCTGGCAGCCCAGATCCTGGGCAGGGAAAAACTGGGACTGGATACCCTCCTGCAGGAGATCGTTGGAATTAAAGTAAATAAAAAATATCAACGGGCAAACTGGGGAAAACGGCCCCTGTCCAATGATATGCTCCAATACGCCCAAATGGATACTCATTATTTGATCAAGATCCGCCAGACATTGGCAGCGGAATTGGAAGAGAAAGGTTTCAATTCGATTGCCGCGGAAGATTTTAAACTGGCATGCCAGGTTCACCGCCAATCTAAGGAGGAGAACATAGCTTCTTGCTGGCGCATAAATGGAGCCCGGAAGCTCCCTCCCCAAAAAGCCGCTGTCCTCGCAAAGCTTTGTGAATACCGGGATGATGTTGCCCAAAAAAGAAATCTTCCTGTTTTTAAGATACTGAGCGCAAAAACACTTCTTCTCCTGGCTGAAGAATCACCCACATCGGAAAACCAGCTCCGCAGATTGAATATTCCTGGCGGAAAAGCGCTACTGCGCCACGCAGAAGGATTAGTGGTTGCTATCCAGGATGGCTTGGCATCAAAGCCGAAACTCCCTCCCCGGAAAGAGCGTCTGGATGACTCCTACCTCGCGCGGGAAAAGGCTCTCCGCAATTGGCGCAAGATCAAAGCCCGCAAGATGAAGGTGAATTCCGCGGTTGTCCTACCCCGAGAAATCATGTACAGCCTGATCTCTCAAAATCCAAAAACCAGAACCGAGTTGGTCAGTCTGTTAAAGGATGTTCCCTGGAGGTTGGATAAATTTGGAGATGAGCTCTTATCTGTTTTAGCTAAAACCAGCTAGCCTGGATGGAAATATGAAAATTCACTTTTATGGCGCTGCCAGGACAGTTACCGGATCCATGTATCTCCTGGAGATAAATCAGCATAAGCTGCTCCTGGAATGCGGCTTGTACCAGGGCAGGAGAAAAGAAAGTTATCAAAGAAACCGCTCTTTCCCTTTTCTTCCCGAGGAAATTGACGCTGTCATTCTCTCTCATGCCCATATTGATCATAGTGGAAATCTGCCCAACCTCGTCAAACAGGGTTACAGGGGGCCAATCTACACCACGGCAGCAACTGCCCACCTGGATAATATCATGCTGCTGGATTCTGGATATATTCATGAAAAAGATGCTGAATATCTCAATAAACGGCTTGAAAAACAAGGCAAACCGCTCATTGAACCACTCTATACAAAAGAGGATGCTGCCCGGGTTGCACCCCTATTTCATGGCCTGGGGTACAAGGAAATTTTTGAGCCCGTTCCCGGAATCAAGGCTCATCTGGTGGATGCCGGGCATATCCTGGGCTCAGCTTCTGTAGTCCTTGACGTGGAGGATGGCGAAAATTCTAAGAGGCTCTGGTTTTCAGGAGATATTGGCCGGCCGGGATTGCTGCTTATCCAGGACCCTGTCCTTCCCCATAATGCTGATTATTTGATCATGGAGTCCACATACGGAGATACAAAAAAGCGGGGATCGGAAGCCGCTTTTCTAGAATTAAGAGAAGTGGTCCAACAGACCGTTCAACGCAAAGGGCGAGTGATCATTCCCGCTTTTGCTGTTGGTAGAACCCAGGAGTTGGTTTTTGGACTGCATAAAATGATAGAAAATGGAGATATCCCGGAAATACCGGTTTTTGTGGACAGTCCGCTGGCTATTCGCGCCTCGCAGGTTTTCAGGGAGCACCCAGAGTGTTTTGATGAAGAGACCAGACAATTCATCGCTGAAGATAAACACCAGGCCGCTCTGGGATTTGACCGGTTGAAATATACCCTGTCTGTGGAAGAGTCCAAGTCCATAAACTTTACCGAACCTCCTTATGTAGTCATATCGGCTTCAGGGATGGCTGAAACAGGACGCATCCTACACCATCTAAAAAACCACATAGAAGATTCCCGCAATACTATTCTGATCGTTTCCTGGCAGGCTCCCCATACTTTGGGCAGACGTCTGGCTGATCAAGAAAAAGAAATAAAGATCTTCGGAAAGAAATATATCCGGCGAGCCGAAGTAGTCACAATCAACGGGTTCTCCGCCCATGCCGGCCAGGACGAGCTCCTTGCCTATGCCAACGCGACCAAAGACACTCTCAAGAAAGTGTTTTTGGTGCACGGTGAGCCGCGCGGCGCTGAACCTTTGATGGAAAAAATGATCCAGAATGGAATAAAAGATGTCGTCTATCCTTTCACTGGCGCTATCTTTGAGTTATAAATAGAGTAGTTCGATCACTCCATTTACAACCCCAACATCGACCCCTTATCAAAAACCTCCGGGTAACTCAGTTGCTCTGTCGCCGTTATATCTACCAAATAAACAGGAGACAGGTTCTCATGAGTCAAAAAACCAGATATTCCCCTAGAGATCGTGTTAACACTGCGTTTGATCATAAATTTCCGGACAGGACCCCAGTAGATTTCCTTACTGTCCCCGAAGTCTGGGAGAAGTTGCTGAACTTACATGAAATCCCTCCAGCCAATTTATCTCCAGCTTTGATGTATGATCCATTCTGGGAACAGCTTCTCTAGTAACTGGAAATCGACTGTCGAGTGATATCTTAAGACCAGTTCTGCTCTCCCCTACCTCTACCTTGCACCCAAATTCGGTGATTGATTGGTTTTCTTTTCCTGGAAGATCTACTCCGATTCGAATGTGGAGGCAAATCACTCCCGACAATTTGTTACGTGATATCTGGGGGCGTCAATTTAAACTGGCGAACTACCCATATGGCACGTATGAAGAACTTGCCAGTTATCCTTTTGAGCATGCAACAACCCTTGCCAATATAAAAGAACACCCCTGGCCGGACCCGGATTGGTGGGATTTTTCTAATGTTCCTGACTTGATCGATCAAATGGATGAATATGATCAATATCATATCCGTTATCGAATCGGCTCCATCTTTGAAGTCGCAAAATCATTTGGGCTTAAGGTCATGTATCATTGTGACGGCGCAATATATCCATTGATTCCAGATCTAATCGACCTGGGTGTCGATGTCCTTAATCCCATCCAATCAGATGCCGAGGGCATGGACCCGGCGGGGTTGAAAGAACAGTTCGGAGATAAACTGTGTTTTCATGGGGGGATTGATATCATTGAGACTCTGCCCCACGGTTCAGCAAGTGATGTACGGCGGGAGGTAAAAACCCGCATCAAGGACCTCGGAAGTCAAGGAGGTTATGTTCTGGCCGGCACCCACCATATCCAGGCAGATACACCCCTGGAGAATATTCAGGCGCTATATGAACCAGATCTCCGAAAAGCCTATGAGCAACTTAACCGTTAATCCGGTGTTATAATGTTCGCATATAATTTTTTAGGAAATGGTTCTTAATCAATTTTCAGTGCTTTTATAAAGGAAAAATGATTGAACATCAAAGAATTATTACCAGTTGAACGAATAGCCCTTAACGTCCTGGCCAATGACTGGGAAGACGCTGTACGCGCTGTTGGCAGGTTAATGGTTGATACTGGCGTCGTAGAAGAACGCTATATCGATGGTATGATTGCTACTGCGAAAGAACTGGGGCCTTATATAGTAATTGCCCCTGGGGTAGCTATACCCCACTCACGCCCAGAGGATGGTGTGTTAACCACCTCTCTGGCCTTTGCCAAGTTAAATCCCCCTGTGAATTTCGGAAACGAAGCCAATGATCCCGTCAGGGTCCTGTTTGCGTTGGGAGCGATGGATCATTCTCAACACGTAGAAGCTTTGAAAGAAATAGCCGAGATCCTGTCAGACGAGGATCGATTCGATAAATTGATCAACGCTGTAACAATTGATGAAATAACAGAAACTCTTTATGGTGACTAATCCTCATTCAGGAACATAAAGGAGGTGGTAACGGGGAAAAACTCTGTCGCGGTTTTATTTTCTTAGGAAGGAGGAAAAGAATTGACAAAAAGTTTAAAAATACTCGCAGTTTGTGGTATGGGAATTGGTACGAGTATGCTGCTAAAGTTGCAACTCGACAAGGTGATTAAAAAGCTGGGTATCGATGCTAATGTTGACCTCGCTGATATCAGCACAGCAAGAGGGCTGGCAGTGAACGCAGACCTGATCGTAACTTCCAACGAACTTATTGACCGTATCGGAGATGTAACTGCACCAATCGTAGCTGTCGCGAATTTCATGGATTTAAATGCATTAACCGAAAGTGTTCGCTCGGCGTTGAAATTAAACAAATAATATTATCTAGGAGATAGAAATGTCTGCTGTAATTAAAGTACTTGTTGATTTTCTAAGTGTCCCAGCTCTATTGGTCGGGTTAACCGCCTTTGCTGGATACTTAGCGCTGAAAGATAAAAACTTCTCAGACGCCCTGGCGGGCGGAATTAAAGCAACAATTGGCTTTTTAATTCTTGGCGCCGGCGCTGGCACCCTCATTGGGTCCCTTGACATACTTGGCCCAATGATTGAGCAAGCTTTTAATGTTCAGGGTGTGATCCCCAACAATGAGGCCATCGTAGCAATTGCGGTGGGTGAAGTGGGACAAGCTGCCGCTCTGATCATGGTCTTGGGTTTTATCTTCAACATCCTTTTTGCCCGCTTTACACCCTTTAAATATATCTGGCTGACCGGTCACCACAGTCTGTACATGGCCACACTTCTGGCTGTTACATTCTCTGTGATTGGCTTGAACGGTGTTGTTCTATGGTTAGTTGGTGGTATCGTCTTAGGTTTCCTGCAGGTTATCCTTCCAAAATGGACCCAGCACCTGGCCACTAAGGTTTCCGGAAACGATGATTGGACCATCGGCCACTTCAGCTCTCTGAGCTATGTCGTTGCTGGTTGGGCTGCCAAAGTCACTGGCGGCGATCCGGAAAAAACCAGTGCTGAAGATATGGATTTCCCGAAGGGATTGGGCTTCTTACGAGAATCTCTGGTTGCCACCGGATTGATCATGCTGATCATTTTCCTGGTGCCAGCTTTCTTCCTTCCTGGTGCAGACCGAGCCGCTCTCGGCGGAGGAACTAACTGGTTCGTATTCCTCCTCATCCAGGCCCTGACCTTCTCAGCCGGCGTGGCAGTAGTTATTTACGGTGTGCGCGTTATCCTGGCGGAAATCGTTCCCGCCTTCTCCGGAATCGCAGAAAAGTTGGTACCCGATGCAAAACCCGCCCTGGATATCCCTGTGGTATTCCCCTTTGGCGCCAATTCAGTCATCATCGGTTTCCTGTCCAGCTTCGTGGCAGGTGTAGTTATGATGCTGATCATGGGCCCGATTGGTTTGGCCGCGATTGTTCCTGGCCTGGTGCCCCACTTCTTCGTGGGCGGCGGTGCAGGCGTGATCGGTAACGCCTTTGGCGGACGGCGCGGCGCAATCATCGGTGGTTTTGTCAACGGCATAATCATCAGCCTCGGCGCAGCTCTGCTGCTCCCCGCAATGGGAAGTTTAGGTCTTGAAAACGCCACCTATGGTGACGCAGACTTCCAGTGGGTTGGAATCTTAATCAGTTTGATCGGCAGATTATTCGGTGGATAATCCACAACAATAACAGCTGATTTAAAACAGTCAGGGGCATATCAAATTGATATGCCCCTGACTCGTTAATCCAAAAAAGACATACATGTTTGGCCAATAGACAGGTTTTTGAATGTTGCTGCGTTGAAATGTTACCGGAAAGAAATTGATGGCCTATATAGCAATACGGGGACTCTGTTTCAAAATCAAACTGCCGTGGGGTTCTCCAATCACCCTTGCAATAAGAGGGCATTTTGCCCTCAACAAATAGAAAACCTTCTCCCCTTGTTCTTCTATCGTTTCGAAATTCGCCTGTCCCTTTGCCAGCACGAGAGGTGCCTCGTCGAAAAGGTCTTTGAAATCCTGAGAGCAGATCTCCAGGATCGTACCCGGTGCGCTTGACCCCGTATCCACTATCTCTGCGACCTGATTAATACCAGATTCCAAGGCATCATCCATTGTGGCATCATTTAAGATTGGACCGCCCTTTACAACGTAGATCACAGGGATATCCAGAGTTTCAATAAATACCCTATCAAAAACGGTTTCCCCCGCATTATCTGCTAGATACAGCAAATAGGACGATTCAGAGAGCATCCTCCTGAAATTTCCAAGTCCGCCGCCAAGCAAGTCTTGACGAATTACATTCTCTACCTCATCCCAAAGGTGGTATTCTCGAGCATTGAGAATGTCAACAATATTCCCAGCTGCTCCAATCTTCAGTCCCTGTTCAAGCGGATCTGACCCCTGTTTTGCCAGGTCACGAAGTTTATTCAGGAATCCAAGGGCAATCTGGTTGCTGTTCCTCTTTGCTTCCGCGTAGGGATTCGAATAGCCGGGGATTTCCCGAAGGATTGAGTGGAGCTGGTCGGATAGATATGGCGGAGTCTCGGACCCATCTGATTTGCCAAGGATCTGCAGCATCTTCTTCATAGCATCGACCTGGATCTCGATATCAATATCCAAAAGATCCATTTCGGACTGCGCTTGCTGCAAAATGCAGATATAACATTCAGGGAAAGTACGCATTCTTATATTATCCTGGATTTACTTCTGGAACTTCACTTTTGATATAGTCGCGTATTTCTTGGTCAGACCTGAGCTGAAGAGCGTTTTCTGCAATCTCTTTTGCTTGCTCATAGGAAATCGAACTAATTAACTTTTTTGCAAAAGGTATCGCCGGAGGATTCATACTGAATTCGTCCAGGCCCAATCCAAGCAAAATAGGTATCGCAAGTAATTCCCCCGCCATTTCCCCGCATAAACCTACCCATTTACCTTTAGCGTGCGCAGAGTCGATCACATTCTTAATCAAACGAAAAACCGCTGGCTGAAAACCGGAAGCGAGAGGTGCTACATGAGCATTGGTTCGGTCAGCAGCCATTGTGTACTGGCTGAGATCGTTGGTGCCGATGGAAAAGAAATCTACCACATCAGCCAATTGATCAGCCAAAATGGCCGCGGAGGGAATCTCGATCATTATCCCTATATCCATATTTTCTGCTACCTGCTGACCTTCCGCCCGCAATTCTTCCTTGCATTCCTCCAAAAGTTCCCGGATGGATTCAACATCATTCACAGTCGCAACCATAGGGAACATCAATTTCAGGTTGTTCCCATATCCAGCCCTGAGGGCTGCTCGCAGCTGCGGCTTGAACAGATCCGGGCGTGTTAAACAGAGCCTGATTGCCCTGACACCCAGGAAAGGATTGGCCTCTGGTGGCATATCAATATAGGGAATATCTTTATCTCCACCTACATCCAATGTTCTCAAGATAACAGGCAGCTCACCGAACGCGTCCGCTATTGTTTTATAACTTTGGTATTGTTCCTCTTCCGAGGGCAAATTTTGGCGTTCCAGGTACAGAAACTCGGACCGGAGCAAACCAACCCCTTCAGCACCTGAGAGCAACGCAGGCTGAACATCATCCACACTACCAATGTTGGCAACTACTTCAACCTGTTGCCCATCAGTAGTAATTGCTGGTTGATGACTCACCGCTTCCGCGTCTGTTTTAATCTTAAGGAATTTTTCCTGGCGTTCCCTGAATTCTATAAGGGATTTTTTGTCCGCGTCAATGACGATCTTACCGGCATCACCATCAATAACGAGGTTATCTCCGTTTTTGATCTTCCTTAATGGTTCACCTGCACCAACCACTGCCGGAATCCCTAATCCTCTAGCCAATATGGCTGTATGGGAAGTTGAACCCCCAACTTCCGTACAAAACCCCAGAACAAGATCCTTGTTTAGCAAGACTGTATCCGAGGGAGTCAGGTCCTGGGAGGTGATAATCGAAGGAACCTTTAATCCATCTGCTGGAGAATCCTTCAATCCAAGCAGATTCCTCAAGCAGCGGGAGGTTACATCCCGGATATCGAGTGCTCTAGCGCTCAGGTATTCGTCATCAATCGCTTCCAGTTGTTTGGCAAAAGATTCTGCAGTTTCATACAGGGCGGTTTCAACATTGATTAGTTCTGAGTTAACACGTGTCTTAACAGTGTTGAGCAGTTCCGGATCTTGCAGCATTAATTTCTGGGCCCCAAATATTCCGGCTTCCTCTTCCCCCAATTCCTCCTGGGCTTTTAAATATGCTTTATCCAGTTGCTGGAATGTCGCTTCCTGGGCTTGAATGAATCGTTTCCATTCCTTTTCTGAATCCTGAATAGTACATGGTTCAATTACGATCTCGACCCTTGAGAAAATAAATGCTGGACCAATCGCAATGCCATATGAAGCGGGAATTCCAGAAATTATTTTCATTAGGCTTCACCAAAATTATCGGCAACGAGCTCTTCCAGCGCTTTTAAGGCATCGTCTGCATCAGCACCTTCGGCGCTGATCACGAGCTCGGCACCCTGGTGGGCTCCCAGCGTGAGAACTGCCAAAATGCTTTTGGCATTAACAGTTTTTTCACCGTGGGTGACCTCTATATCGCTTGAGAACTTCGCGGCAGTCTGTACAAAGATTGACGCTGGACGGGCATGAAGGCCCACTTCATGATCAATTGTTATTTTGATTTCTGGCATATTAACTCCAATCCGATAACAATAAATGGTTACCTGAATTATATTCAGTACGGTATCTTTGATGGCATATTGTACTACTCAATTTAAAATCATAAAAGCTGAATTTCACCTACTTTTTTGCCAGTACTTTTCTGGCTCTGTCTGCAACACCTTCACCTGTTAAATTAAAGGTTTCTATGACGTCTTCAATTGACCCAGGAATACCAAACCTGTCTACACCAAACACATCTCCTGCGCTGCCAACATATTTCCACCAGCCCATTGAGCTGCCGGCTTCCACAGCTAATCGTGGGAGAACATTTTGAGGAAGAACCCGGTTTTTGTAATCATCAGGTTGTTTTTCAAAGAGTTCCATGCTTGGAACACTGATCACCGAAGAATGAATCCCCTCTGCCAATAAAATTTTCTGGGCTTCCAGGAGCAGGTGGACTTCTGAGCCGGTACCCATTAACAACAGGTCTGGTTTTTCATTATCGGCTGGGGATAACACATATGCACCGCGAGACAGGTTCTCAAAGCAATGATCTTTTGTTTCAGCCATGATCGGTATAGCCTGCCGGGCCAAAAGTAATAAGGTGGGTCCGGTTTGGTTTTCCAAGGCAACCTGCCAGGCAGCTGTCACTTCATTCGCATCACCTGGACGCAGTACTGTCATATTCGGTACAGCTCTGTACGAGGCAATATGCTCAACGGGTTGATGGGTTGGCCCATCAGTTCCAATCAGCACACTATCATGGCTGAAGACATAGATCACCGGCAATCCCATCAACGCAGCCATTCGCATACTTGGCCGCATATAATCAGAAAATATAAAGTATGTGCCCCCGAAAGGGATCAATCCACCATAAAGCGCCATTCCATTCAATATGCCGCCCATTGCATGTTCACGAACCCCAAAATGCATGTTCCGGCCAGCACGGTCGTCCGCTGTAAAATCTCCAGCATCATCAAGAACTGTTTTGATGGATGGGCCAACATCGGCCGCACCACCAAAGATCATTGGAATTTTCCCGGCCAGGTTGTTGAGCACTTTTCCACTCGCTACTCGGGCAGGCATTGGGCCATCTTCTGGAGAAAATTCTGGCAGACCTTTATTCCAACCCGCAGGCAGTTTCCTAGCAAACGCATCTAGCATCTCCGATGCCAATTCCGGGTATTCCTTTATATAACCATCGAACAGTGTCTGCCATTCTTTTTCTGCATTTTCCCCTTTTTGAATGGCTGAACGGGTATGGGTCAGCACCTCATCTGGAACAAAGAATGCCGGCGCTACGGGCCAGTCCAGTTTTTCTTTTGTCAACCGTACTTCTTCATCACCCAAGGGAGCCCCGTGCGCAGAGGAAGAGTCCTGCTTATTCGGGCTGCCATAGGCAATATGACTGCGGCTCATAATGATTGAGGGACGGGGATCTGCTCTGGCCGCTTTCAAAGCCGCGGAAACTGCCTCGGTGTCATAACCATCAACTTTTTGAACATGCCAATGATATGCTTCAAAACGTTTCGCTCGATCTTCGGTAAAGGCAATACCGGTATCACCTTCTATGGTTACCCGGTTGTCATCATATATAACGATCAGTTTTTCCAGTTTCAGGTGACCTGCCAGGGATGCTGCTTCCTGGGACACACCTTCCATCAAATCACCATCTCCGGCAAATGTATAAATATAGTTATCAATAATATCGAACCCAGGGCGATTGAAATATTCACTTAAATGAGCTTCAGCAATTGCCATGCCTACTGCATTCGAAAAACCTTGCCCCAAAGGACCGGTTGTCACTTCCACACCTGCGGTCAGGTAATTCTCGGGGTGTCCGGGTGTCAAGCCGCCATACCGGCGATATTTTTTTATTTCATCCAGGGTCAAGTTTTCATAACCTGTCAGAAAAAGCATGCTGTACAGGAGCATGGATGCGTGTCCTGCAGATAATACAAATCTGTCCCTATTCAACCAATTAGGGTTTTTTGGGTTGTGTTTTAGGTGCCTGGTCCATAGTGTATAAACGCTATCTGCTGCTCCCATAGCCGTTCCGGGGTGACCGGTACCAGCTGACTGCACAGCATCCATCGCCAGGGTTCGAATTGTGTTAATGGCTAATCTGTCAATATTTTCCATTTTAAAAATACTTCCTATTTATTTCTTTTTTGCGGATTTACAATTATCTTAAAGTCGTTTTGAATGAAATTCTTCACTGGATCCAGCAAGGAATCCAGAACCGTAATCAAGACGATCAGCTTTTCTATGACAACTTCCCTGGAGGTGATCCACTGCATTGTATTAATAATATCATCTATCAAGTAGGAAGAATAACTGATGAAAATATGCAGTCCCTGCTAGAAGAAATGGGTGTCGCTGCTTTGCGGATGTTCTTTCCTCGGCCGAAGCTTTTTGGTGGCGTGGATAAAAAAAGTTCTTTTGAAAGAAAAATAGGCCGTTGGCAACAAACTACTTTAACTCCTGCAATCCATAAAACGCCGCGCCGATCAGGTTGGCAATGGGATTCAAGATCACTTTAATCGGGATTGATGACATCAGATCCTTGTGTGGGTCTTTGCTATCTATTGAATTGAGGAATTTCTCTTCTTTGAACCAGGGAAGGATTCGGGGAGGAATACCTCCACCGATAAAAATTCCACCCTGGGCCAGCGTTTTTAATGCTAGATTGCCAGCTTCTGCACCCAGAATCTCTACAAATAAGTCAGCTGTCATATTGCAGATCTCACAATCCTTCTTTTCATCAAGGGCTGCACCAATAATTACCGGAGGCATATCCTCGGCCTGAGCGATCTCGTCTCGCAGCCAATCAGGTTCTTCGGCATAACCTTCATCCTTCAAGAACTCATAAAGATTAGGAATGCCAATTCCAGAACAAACACGTTCGTAACTTACCCTGATACCTTTTTTATGCAGGTACCCCACCAGATTTTCCTGCATCTCGTTTGTAGGGCCAAAATCAGTATGCCCGCCTTCGGTGGAAACTGCCAGATATTTTTCACCATCCCAGATCAAGAAACCTTCCCCCAAGCCAGTCCCGGGGGCAATCAAGGCAATAGATGCATTTTCAACCTTTTTTCCCGACCTGATCACTTCACATTCCTCGTCCGGTAAATTCAGCACCGCATAGGATAATGCCTTAAGGTCATTTAGCAACCAAACTCCCTGGAGATTGTAGCGTTCCTTCAATTCTTCGCCATCAATATCCCAGCCAAGGTTTGTGATATTCACAGTGTTATTTATGACGGGACCTGCAATACCAAGGCAAATCCCGCTGAACGCTACCTGGTGCTGATTGAGGAAATTCTCAAACAAGTCATCAAAACTTTTGAAGTCTTTATTTTCCAGAGTAGATTCATTAATTGGTTGGAATAAACCTTTTTCAGTCGAGTAGAACGCCAGTCTTGTATTGGTTGCTCCGAGATCTCCGGCCAATAACATTTTTGTGGCCATTATCACTCCTCATAAAAATGGTTCTGTAATTCCGATATCTCATCTGATTGAATATGAATAATCGTTTCCATTATAAACAGCAATATGAATATTGACAGCCCAATATACATTACTCAGCTAATTTTCTATACGCCAAGGCAGGTGCCGGCAATTTAAGGTATTTTCAATCCAACCAGTGACCGGGCACAAAAAAATCCGCGTGATAGAATTAACGCAATTGGACAGCAAAATAACATGAAAAATATTATAGGCATGAAAAAATACAAGGCCATCCTATTTGACGGTGATGGAGTATTGTGGACATCCGATCAGCCGCAAAAGGGAATAAATGCTCTATTTAAATATTTATCTGAAAATGAGATCCGTTGGGCGTTGTTAACCAATAATAATTCCCATACAGTACAGCATTATCTTGACAAGTTTATTGGATTTGGTATTCATGTTCAGGAAAGGTCTGTCTTTACCAGCGCAACAGTGACTGCTGTTTATCTATTGGATCAATATGGACCGGGAGCTTCCCTGCATGTGGTGGGCAATCCCGGGCTTATTAGCACCCTCCAGGAATACGGATTTATTTTATCCGATGGTAAGGATGCTCCCCGCGGACAGGTCGACGCTGTAGTTGCCGGTATGGACCTTCAGATAAACTATCAAAAAATCAAGGTTGCCATGCGCCTGATAATGAATGGTGCACCTTTTGTGGCTACTAATACTGATGGATCGTATCCAACGATTGAAGGAATCAATCCCGCAACCGGCATGGTGATCGGAGCAATTCAGGCCGCTTCGGGGGTAACCCCTTATGTAGTTGGCAAACCATATCGGGCCATATTCGAAGCTGCTCTCAAAGATCTCGAAGTGGTACCCGCAGAGACCCTGATGGTTGGTGATCGCCTGGATACAGATATTCTGGGCTCTAACCAGCTTGGCATCGACAGTGCAGCTGTCCTTTCCGGCGTCAGCTCCAAGGAAGAGATCGAAGAAAGCACCATCAAACCCACCTACATTTTTAAGAATATTGAAGCTCTGCATCGATCACTCATTGAGGTTTACTTATGACAAAGCCATTAATTCTATTAACCAACGATGACGGCATCAACTCACCTGGACTTGCTGCTGCTGCCAGCGGCCTTGACTCGCTTGGAGAATTACTGATTATCGCCCCTCTTGATCAGCAAACCAGCATGGGGCGAAGCAGAAAGGCGTATGGCGCTGGGGATAGTACTTTAAAAGAAATCAAGGTCACTTACCAAGACCAGAGTTGGATCGGGTATGGTATAGAAGCATCACCCGCCCGGGCAGTTGAACATGCCGTAAAAGAAATCGCTGACCGACCGCTGTCTTTGGTTGTATCCGGTATAAATTATGGGGAAAACGTCAGCACAATAATTACCGTATCCGGTACAGTTGGGGCTGCTCTTGAGGCCGCAGATTGGGGCGTGCCAGCGCTGGCCGTTTCTCAAGAAATTGCTGGGACTGATTATCACAGCTACAGCAAATCAGTTGACTTCTCTTCCGCGGCCTATTTTACACGCCAAACAGCAGAAGTCATTCTTAATAAAGAACTTCCATTTGATGCCGATGTGATCAAGCTGGAAATACCACTTTCTGCCTCTCCAGAAACGAAGTGCGTGGTAACCCGGTTGGACAGAAAACAATATTACGGAACCAAGATTGAGGAGCGAGAATCGTTCTTTTCTTCACCAGCTAATGTTAAACATTTTGCTCAAAAAGGATTCTATTCAGAAACAGGTACTGATGCCTATGCCCTCTCAAAAGGATGGGTATCGATCACTCCTTTAAGTATCGATTTAACCTCACGGGTTTCCCTAGATGACATTGCTGCTATATTTAATGCTCAATCACTTCAAGACGGAAAATAATTCCAAAAAAATATTATAGTCAAAACAAAGGTATCTATGAAAAAAACAAATTTGATCGTAATTGGAGCGGGACCAGCCGGGTACGTGGCAGCCATTCGCGCAGCCCAGTTGGGCCAGGAAGTCTCCATTGTTGAGAAAGAATTTCTGGGGGGAGTATGTCTAAATGTCGGTTGCATTCCTTCAAAGAGTTTATTGAAAAACGCCGATTTGGCTCACACTCTCACCAAAAAGGCTAAAATCTTCGGTGTCTCTTTCGATAATTTGCAGTTCGATTATTCCGCGGCAGTAAAGCGGAGCCGCCAGGTTTCAAAACGCCTGACAAAAGGTGTTGGATTCCTGCTGAAGAAAAACCGGATTACTCAACATGATGGCACAGCTGAATTCATTTCCCCTACTGTTATTAAAGTGACCGGGCCTGACGGCGAAACCGAACTAGAGGCTGGCAATATCATCATCGCCACTGGAGCCCGGCCTTTTATCATTCCCGGGATTGAAGTAGATGGAAAACAAGTAGTTACCTACAAAGAAGCCATCCTCCAAGAAACCCTACCAAAATCAGCAGTGATCGTCGGTGCCGGCGCAATTGGGATGGAATTCGCCACCATCTGGAACAGCTATGGTGTTCCTGTCACTGTAGTTGAAATGATGGACAGAGTTGTGCCCAATGAAGATCCAGAAGTCAGCGTTGAACTTGAAAAAGCCATCAACAAATTAGGGATCAAGACCCTAACCAATAGCAAGGTCTCTAAAGTTAATACGCTGCCGGGAGAAGTGAATGTGCTCGTTGAGGGACCAGGCGGAGAGGTAGAGATTTCAACTGACCAGGTCCTTTTGGCTGCAAGTTTTATACCCAATTCGGACAAACTCGGTCTTGAAAAAATCGGTGTCGCTCTAGATCGGCGGGGTTTTGTTGAAGTGGATGATCAAATGGCGACCAACGTTCCTGGAATATGGGCCATAGGTGATGTTACCGGCAAATTGATGCTGGCTCACGCAGGCATGGCGATGGGAACAGTTTGTGCTGAGGTCATTTCAGGAAAAACGCCTGAGATACTGAACTACCAAAACATGCCCAAGGCAACCTATTGCCATCCCCAGGTGGCATCCTTTGGAAAAACTGAGGAACAGGCTCAAAACGAAGGATATGATGTGGTAACCGGGAAGTCTAATTTTCAGGCCAACGGAAAAGCTCTTGGCTTGAGTGATTATGCCGGCTGGGTCAAGATCGTTGTTGATAAAAAAACCAACCAGATTCTAGGCGCTCACATGATCGGACCTGAAGTGACCGAGCTGCTTCCGGAGCTGACCCTGGCCCAGGCCAATGGACTCACGCCAGCCGATATCGGGCATAACGTCCATGCCCATCCAACATTAAGCGAAGTGCTGCACGAAGCCGCCAAATCCGTCACGGGCGAAGCCATTCACGCCTGAGGTATGCCATAGCAAAAACAAAAACCTCTGCTGGAAATTTTCGGCGGAGGTTTTTTTCTTCGATGACTTTTCGACCTCGGAGGTCTAATCTTTCATCGCCCGGCCCAACCCAGGCTGATCCTCCCCCGATCCAGGTCTACACTCAGGATATTTACCCTGACTATATCCCCCAAATTCAAGTCCACATCCGCCGGTATCTTCGATCTATGCAGCAACCCGGCGTTTTTTACTCCTAAGTCAATAAAGGCGCCGAACTCAACCACGTTTTGCACAGTCCCCGGCAGCTCCATGCCTTCAACCAGATCCTCAACGGTTAATACGTCTTTGCGCAGGAATGGCTTGGGCAGATCTTCCCTTGGATCACGTCCAGGTTGGACCAGCTGTTTATAAATATCCGTCAGTGTTGGAACCCCGATCTTCAAAGAAGTTGCCATGTCCTCAGCCGTCTTCTTTTCACTCAACCGGACCAGGGCACTCTTTTTGGATTTCGATTTTTCAGTCAGGACGATACCAGCCTGGCGTATGACCTGCTCTGCCGCAGAATAACTTTCTGGATGAATTGCGGTTGTGTCCAGGGGGTTATCACCCCCCCTGATACGCAAAAATCCGGCAGCCTGCTGAAAGGTCTTTTCACCCATACCGGGAACATCCTGCAATTTTCCTCGGTTCTTAAAATGGCCTGCTTTATCCCGGTGAGCCACGATCCGTTCAGCTAACCCCGGGCCAATACCCGAGATAAAAGATAGTAGAGCTGGAGAGGCTGTGTTGATCTCCACACCAACTTGATTTACCACGCTTTCAACGACCTGTTCCAATTTTTCTTTCAGCTTTGTCTGGTTCACATCATGCTGGTACATGCCCACACCTAGAGATTGTGGGTCGATCTTTACTAACTCAGCCAGCGGATCCTGAACTCGGCGGGCGATGGACACAGCACCCCTGAAGCTGACGTCCATATCCGGCAGTTCCCTTCCTGCCAATTTACTGGCGCTGTAGACACTCGCACCAGCTTCACTGGTAATCAGATAATTCACACCGTCAAGATCCTTGATAACATCCGCCACAAATAACTCGGTCTCACGTGATGCTGTCCCGTTTCCGATCACGATCAGGGACACATTCCATCGTGGAATGTTCTTAATAAGATAATCTCGAGCCTGTTCTACCTGGTTACGGGGAGGAACAGGAAAGATCGTTCCGGTGTCAAGCGCTTTACCGGTGGGATCCACAACTGCCACCTTGCATCCAGTCCGATAGCCCGGATCCAGACCCATGACGATATATCCCGCCAAGGGTGGCTGCAGAAGCAGTGCCCGAAGGTTTTTGGAAAATATTTGCAGCGCCCTATCTTCTGCCTTTTCAGTCAGCAGACGACGGACATCTCGAAATATAGCCGGGAGTAATAATCTGGCGGCTGCGTCAGAAATACTTTTCCTAAGTTCTCTAGATAAAGGCGATCCCGGATCCAAGGGAAACTGGTTCCGAACCAATGGTTCCCATAATTTTTCGGGAAGTGTGAGCTTAACGGTCAGGATGCCTTGTTCATCTGCCCGGTTTATTGCCAGGGTTTGATGAGGCCGAATGCGACTAGATTGGATCTCAAACTGATAATAATCCCGATAGACCTGCCGTTCATCCTCTCCACCCTTTTTCTTCGATGTCGATAACAGACTGTTTTGCAAAGATTTTTTTCGAAGCTGCTTTCTGATCCGCGGATGATCGCTGATGATCTCTGCGGCAATATCCCTGGCACCCTGCCAGGCATCCTCTACTGTTGGAACCTTTTCATTAATATAAGCCCCTGCAATTTCTTCCAGGGATTGCGAAATTTTTTGTTGCCCCAAGATCATATCCGCCAGAGGTTCCAATCCTTTTTCTCGGGCGCTGCTTGCCCGGGTTTTTCTCTTGGGTTTATAGGGCTGGTATAGATCCTCCAGGTCTGCCTTGGAGTTAGTTGAATTGATTTCTTCTTCCAGATCAGGCGTCAGCTTTCCTTGCTTTTTTATGCTTTTCAGGATCGTTGCCCGGCGTTCATCCAGCGCCCGCAATCGATTGAGCTCTTCAGAAATGTTTCTGAGCTGTTCTTCGTCCAGGCCGCCAGTGGCTTCTTTTCTGTAGCGGGCGATAAAGGGAATAGTATTGCCATCATCAAGCAGAGAGATAACAGCATCAACACCAGAATGAGGGATGCTCAAAGCATCAGCTAAATATTTTGAGTTAGACATATCTATATGAGATCTTCCAATAAGGATATCTGATGGGAACGCATAAACTCTTTACTCTGAATAACCACAAATTGCCACTGCCCGCGGTCCGGTATGAACACCCAGTACCGGGGACACGATGCTAATGATGATCTCTTCAGGATCGATCTCGGCTTTTATCTTTTCCGCCAGAGTTTTGGCTTCTTCCGGGGCCGCATTATGTAAAACCGCAATCTTGAGATTTTTTTCCTGATCGACCTGGTCAAAGAAATCTACAAACAGGTCTTTCAGCGCTTTTCTCCGGGTTCGCGACCTCCTCCCTCCAGCGACTTCTCCACTTTTGTGATCAACAGAGATCTGTGGTTTTAAGTTCAGCAAATTACCTATAAAATGACTTGCTCCACCAATGCGTCCACCTTTGCGAAGGTATTCTAGCGTATCCAGGGTAATGATATACACCATCGTGCTGCGGGCTTTCTCCGCTGCATCGACCATAGCATCCAGATCGCCACCACTTTCCCGCGCCCTGGCAGCAGCCAATACCTGCCAGCCAAGACTCATGGAATTGGCTTTTGAATCCAGCACTCGAACAGGAATATCAACCAGCTTCGAGGCTGCTTTGGCTGACTCGTAAGTTCCACTCATGGCCTTGCTAATGGTGATGATAAGGATCTCGTCGGCCCCCTTTCTTTTGGCTTCGTCATAGGCCTGCACCATTTGCTGCGGTGTGGGCTGGGACGTAGTCGGAAGGGTTGGGGCTGCTTCCAGTCGTTTGTAAAAATCCTCCGCGGAGAGATCAACACCATCCCTGAATTGCTCCTCCCCCCAGATAATTGTCAAGGGAACAACCTGGATGTCATATGTATTTAAGAAATCCTTGGGGATATCACAGGTACTGTCAGTTAACAAAGCTATCTTGTTGGTCATTATTCTCTCCTCTGGCAATGGCTATATTTTATCTGGGTAATGAAAGAATTACAACCAACGGGGAAATTCCCAAAAATCAATACAAGATCTAAAGGATTATGCAGAAATTTATTGACAAGCAAGGCAGTCTCATTTATAGTGGATTGCAGTCCACCAGGCTCCAGAAATTGCAGCTGACAATTATAAAGGATCACATATTTCATGACCGAGAATCTTCCCATCCAAAACCCTCCCCTTGCAGATCAAGTATATGACATCATCCTGAACAGCATCCTCAATGGTGAATTTACACCGGGCAGCAAGCTGCCATCCGAAAATGAGCTGGCTGATCTGTACAAAGTAAGCAGGCCAACGATCCGAACTGCTTTTTCCAGACTGGGAGAATTGGGATATGTAATTAAGAAAAGAGGTATAGGGACTTTTGTCAGCAATACCCCAAGCATCGTCAATCCCTTATATCTATCCTATGATGTAATGGAGCGAATTTCGACCCGTGGCCATACACCCGGGTTTAAGCAATTGAGCGCTCAAATAATATCTGCAGATAAGGACATATCAGATAAGCTGGATATTAATAACGGCAGCAATGTGCTCCACATACAGAAAATGTTTACCGCTGACGCTGATCCAATCATCTATTTTGAGAACTATATTCCAGAATGGATCTATCAAAAGTGTTTATCTGATACCGATGTCATGGAACCAGGGGCGACAGAGCCTTTTTTCCAATTCTTTGCTCATACTTGCCAGCAAGAAGTAAAATTTCTAACTTCAATAATTCATCCAGCTTTATTACGGGATTGTCATCTTCCAGATGAGTTTACTGGATATGATCCATCAATGGCAGTTCTGGTAGTTGAGGATATTGGATTCAGTTCTGATAACTCTAAATTGTTCTTGTCTAAAGAACACCTGTTTAAAGATGCTGGATATTTCCACGTAATCCGCCACGTGGCATCTTCTTAGATATATCTTCATTAAATAAATCCCGCTATTAAAGAGTTTTTTAGACTACCGTAAAACTACCCAGGTGCCAATAAAGAGCAGCAATATCCCTATGGCACGATTGAGGTCCAGGGGTCTTAAGGCGGCAAACCAGCCAAAATGATCAAAAACCACTCCGATAATCAGTTGACTAACAACAATTACGGTCAAGGTTGATGCCAGACCGATCCGGGGGATAGCATAACCGATCGAAGTAATGATCACAATACCCAGGGGACCTGCCAGAAAGACATACCATGGCAAAGATTGCCACTCCCTGATCTTCCCCCCTTGATTTAGCAGGATCAAGATCAGAGCAACCAGAGAACCACCGCCAAAGACAATAAATGCGTTCTCCAAGACTCCCAGCTGTTCTGTGATAATGCCAGCAAAAGCTGCCTGAACGGCAACCGCAACTCCACCCACCAACCCCACAAACACAACATATGATAGCGCTGAAGTCATCAATCCTCCTAAGATAAGCTTTCAAAAGTATACTCTAAAACCCGTTATAAAAGTCATATTGACACTCGATGCCCCTTATTATATACTTTTTGTAGGATGGCAGCCATCCTATATCACCTTCGTTGTCGCCTTGGCTGCTGTCCTTGTGCTCTACTTGATTATTTTTCAACCCACCTAGCAAAAAATATCTCTTTATCCCTTATCTCAGGAGGCAAATCATGACCGATGCAACAGTCCCCAAGAAGTATGCCGAGGAACTAGCCAAGTCGCTTGCGAGTGGCGACACCCAGGTAGCCACAGCAGTAACCGAAGCAGCTATTAAAGAAGGAGTAGATCCTCTGGACTTGATCCAGCAGGTAGTTGTGCCCACCCTTTCAGAAGTAGGACAAAAATTCGAGGATCTGGATATTTTCCTTCCGGAACTAATGGCAGCGGGTGAAGCCGGCAACGCTTGCTCCAAAGTCATTGAAGATGCTTTAACTAAAAGTGGCGCCGAATCTTATACCAAAGGCACAATTGTCCTCGGTGCTGTCAAGGGTGACATTCACGATATTGGTAAAAACATTGTTGGAAGCTTGTTCAAAGCCCACGGTTACAAAGTTGTAGATGTTGGTAAAGATGTTTCAGCAGCTACTTTTATTGAAACCGCAGAAACGAACAGCGCTGACGTGATCGCTGCCTCAGCGTTAATGAGCATCACCCGCGCAGGATGCCGCGAAGTGGCAGACCTGCTCAGAGAGCTCAATCTGGCAGACAAATACAAATTCATTATCGGCGGCGGGTCAACCGACCAGCCTTATGCTGATGAAATCGGCGCAAATGGTTATTCCTTTACTGCCTCTGGCGCAGTGGAGTTAGTCAATTCTTTGCTCAAATAATTTAACGCTGAACCCAGGGAGAAAGGAAACCATTCTCCTAATTCTGGAGGAAATATTATGTTAACAAGAGAACGATTAATAGAAATTTACCAGCGTTCCCGCAGCGGGAAGTTTATGAAAGAGGTGGAATATGACCTCATGCTTGCCAAACGAGTGCAGGAACTGCTCAAAGAATACGACATCAAATACGACCCCAAGAATGTCTGCCCCACTGACGACGCTATGGCTGACCGCGTCTTCCAGGCTGGTTTGCAGCTGTTGGTCGATTGTGGTGCATACCACCTCGACACCCAGCGCGTAATTAAATTTTCCAAAGAAGAGATCCTTGACGCTCTCCGACTCGCTCCCGACACACTCTATCTCGGCGAGGGAAAAGACATGGTTATTGCCAAACACAGGAACATTGAAGATCCCAATCCCCCTCTCAATCTGACCGGTCCTGCTGGACAGGCTTGCGACGAAGAATACTACCTGGCTAACCTGACCAGCTACGCCCAGGAACCATTTGTGGACGCAATAGAATCTGGCGCCACCCGGACCTTTAATGGATACGACATCATGGCCGGCACCCTCATGGAAGTCATGGCTGTTCAGCGTGATGCCGCTACAGCTCGCGAGGCTGTTCGACGTGTTGGAAAACCCGGCATGCATATTGGCGATGCCGCGACTGGCATGACCGCCATCGGCAAAATGGCCGCTAGTGAACCTATCAACGGTCTGCGCCCCTGCGACGGACGTCTTGTAGCCCAGATGTGCGAATTAAAAATCGACGACGATCAGCTCAACCGTGTTCCCCACCTGCTCAATTATGGCGGACATATTATTAACCTCATGACTCCCCTGACCGGCGGCATAGGCGGCGGTCCTGACGGCGTTGCCGTTGTTTCCGTAGCAGAAACACTCCTAGGTGTAATTGCGTACTTTGCTGACTATCATTACCTCAGCATCACCCACATCAAACGAGCCAACAACTCGGATGAATGGGGTATGTATGTGCTTGCAATGGCCGGACAGGCCATGGCCCGCAATTCCCATATCGTCTGGACCTGTGATCCCTTCTGTGTTTCCGGCCCCGTGACTGATGAGCTGCTTTACGAAGTCGCCCAGCATGCTGTCATCAGTACTGTTTGTGGTTACACCCAACATGGTGTGGGCGCCACCGGTGGATTTGAAACCAACCACCATACCGGCCTGGAAGCTGGTTTCCAGGGTGAAGTTGGTGTGGCAACCGCAAATAG
>Ga0307990_1001054_pt1 | contig 23558 bp, 19 predicted proteins | sample EllFjometagen129_FD_203168 | JGI IMG/M metagenome (GOLD analysis project Ga0307990, IMG submission 203168) | Marine microbial communities from Ellis Fjord, Antarctic Ocean - #129 | ecosystem: Environmental > Aquatic > Marine > Unclassified | place: Southern Ocean | collected 2014-10-08
TACTTCCTGTTGACAGCGTTAATGCCGGCGATATTTCAAATTTTCATCATTGTCCTCGCCGTTTATGTCTGCGGTATAGAGTTGAAAGAGGGGACTGCAAAAAGGTGGCTTGATTCCGCCGGTTCGTCTTCATGGAAAGCAATTGCCGGTAAATTGCTCCCCTATACAGTGATCTTTTTTATGATAGCATTGCTGACGGGGATGCTCCTTTTCCTGGTTTTCCGCATTCCCTTTGAAGGGAACGTGCTGTACATTCTCATCACAACCCTTGTGTTCATAATCGCCTATCAAGCAATGGGACTATTCTTAGTTTCCCTGACGGCGAATATGCGATTTTCAATTTCTCTGGCCGCCTTCTATTCCGCCCCGGCCTTTGCCTTTGCAGGCGTAACGTTTCCCTATTTTGCCATGCCATTCCTGGGACGTACATGGGCCAATCTACTGCCCTTAACTCATTACCTGAAAATACTTATTGATCAATCGATACGAGGCATACCGCCTGCTTTTTCCATAAACGCCTTCCTCTGCCTGGCGCTTTTCCCGATAGCAGCACTTCTTTTCTCAATACCTCGAATGGGGTATCTGTTGAGTCATGAAACCTACTGGGGGAAATTGTGAGAGTTTTTTTACAATCATGGATAGGGGAATACAAAAATATTTTTTGTGACATAGGGGTGGTGTTGATTATGATCGTTGCCTCTATTGTTTATCCCCTTTTCTATCCCATACCCTATCTCCCCGAAGTATTGAAGGATGTCCCTGTTACCGTTGTTGATCTTGATTCATCGCAGATGAGCCGGCAACTCATCCGCATGCTTGATGCCAATGAATTGCTCGCAGTAGTATCCAACAGCAGTAGCCTTGAGGAAGCAAAAACAGATTATTTCAGGGGGAACAACCATGGAATCATTGTCATATCGAGAGACTTTCAACGCACAATCATGCGAGGAGAACAAGCCGACATCTCATTATACAGCGATGCAGCCAATTTTCTCATCTACAAACAAGTCATGACGGGATGTCTGCAAAGCTCCGGCACCCTGTCTGCAACAATCGGAGTCAATAATCTCCTGGCAAAGGGATATCCTCTCGATAAGGCGGTAAAGACGATAAATCCGCTTCCTTTAACGATTAATGATCTCTTCAACGCGACAAAGGGATACGCTGCTTATATCGTGCCCGCCGTCTTTGTCCTGATCCTTCAGCAAACACTCTTGATCGGAATAGGGATGCTGGCAGGAACAAGGCGAGACGAATACGATAGGACACATTCTTTTTCTAAACAAAGTAACACAATGTCTAGTATCATGGGAAAATCTTGCGCCTATCTGTCCATATACATGGTTCATACTATCTATCTCCTTTTCCTGCTTCAGTCCCTCTATACCTTTCCTCGGCGCGGAAGCCTTACTGATATCTGTCTCTTTATGTTTATGTTTCTCTTCGCCGTCACTTTCATGGGAATCGCTCTATCGAACTTCTTCAAAAGCCGGGAGATGTCTATGATAATCCTCTTATTTACATCAATTATCGCACTTTTTCTTTCAGGTATCACGTGGCCTGTCGAATCTCTGCCTCACTGGTTACGAATGGTATCGCTGATCATTCCGACGACGGCAGGAATCGATGGATTTTTGAGAATAAGTCAGATGGGAGCAACGCTTCGCGATGTGTGGTTCGATTGGTTGATACTCTGCCTGCTGTCCATTGGATATTTTCTTCTGACATACCTGTCGACCCTCGGGACATCGTTAAAACAACCATCTGAAGGTGAGTCGTTATAAGAGGCTGTCTCTTATTTCTATAATGCATGGGTGGTCAAGGAGATTCAGGATATCATCGTGAAGAAGGGTGCGTGATTGGATGTGAATATGGGGGGGTCTCGTTTCAGTATGGCCGAAACTGCCGAGTTGCGTTTGAACTCCCTGTCGAGAAACTGTCTCACCCGTTGTCTGTCCCAGCCGTTGGGGTGTGAAAAACTCCGGTAGAGCGAGAGGTCTCCCTTGTAAAAATCTCCCGTTTCCAGCCTCCGGGCATCTTCGCCGTAGGCGGGCATGTTAAAAATGGCGAGATTCAGAAAACCGATCTCATGGTGGTGCTGGACGGTAAATTCCAGTGTTCGAAGGGCCTCGTCGAAGGTTTCTGCAAGTGTCCCAAAGAGAAGATAGACATAGGTCGCGATGCCCACCTCTTTAAGATTTTTCAGGACCAGCGATGCATCGTGCAGAGCGAAACCCTTTTCAAGGGAATCAAGGACTTGCTGATCCCCTGATTCTATGCCCAGTTTCAGCATGACGCAGCCCGAACGCTTCAGACTCCGGCAGAAATCGAGGTCTGTCAATTGTTTTGATATGCGGGCAAAACCGTACCAGGGGACTCCCGGAGGAACTTCGGTAAAGGCCGCCATGAGGGCGGGACTGACGGCGTTGTCCAACAGATGGAGCAGTGTAGGTTTTTTCTTTTCTATGAGTGTTTCCAGTTCCCGTTGTACACGTTCCGCCGGTATGGGCAGATAGGGTCTGTCTTCGGCCTTTTCTGGGCAAAAGGTGCATTTATTCCAGTAGCATCCGCTTGATGCGCTATAGGGGAGGACGAAACCGGGGGCCATGTATGAGTCGAGGGGAAAGTCATCATAATCGGGTATGGCCTGACCGTTGGCATTCTGTATGCCGAGGATTGAAAGAAGAGGTTCCTCACCGGGTCCGGCCACCAGATGGTCGACAAGGGTCTCGAAGGGATTCTGCCAGTCGGGATTGCTCATCCATGAGGTGATCAGGCCACCTCCCAGAATTATTGGGATTTCGGGCCAGGATTGTTTGATAAAACCGACGATGGCGAAGGTGGTGAGGGCCTGGCTGAGATAGTTGAGTGAGAGGCCGACAAAAGAGGGTTGCTCCTCTTCAATAACGTGAGTGAGGCGGTTAGTGAAATAATCGTAAAAGGGATTCTTTTCCGGTGACTCGGCGACTTGTAACAGGTCTTTGCTTCTGACGGGTGAAAGTTTTTTGTGCTGGTAGTTGGCGAGACTGAGGCGTACGCCATGAGTCTGTGTCCTTACCTCAAGCACTCGGTTTACATCTTTTACTGCTCGACTGTATCGGGAAATGTCTCTATAGAGATGCCATTGATTGAGTGAATTCAGGTTGGTGGAAAGATGTCGTGCGGCGCGTTTGGTCCATGTATCGGAAAGGGGAGGCGGCTCTTTTAAAAGGGCGAGGAGTCCCTCCAGGTTGGCATCCACAATTGTGCAGGAAATACCATTATGGCGGAGGAATCCGGCGATTTTTGCCAGACCTGCCGGTGGTTCACCCGGTTTTGCTATGGGGGGATGGATGAGAAGCATAGCGCATTATATATTGTTTTTCCTCAAGCATCCATTGAATTATTTAGACATTTTGGTTTAGTTGCTGTATTCTTCGACACATAGTAAGTGATATGTCGATGTCACAACCTTTTTTCCGACCTTTCTGATCAGGGAACAAGGCACGCTGTACCCTTATCGATAGGAGGTAGATAGATGCCGGCCAATTTACCCCCCAACTACTTTGAGGCAGAGAAGGATTTTCGTGAGGCAAAGACGCCCGATGCCAAGGTAGAGGCCTTGGAAGAGATGCTCTCAATCATCCCCAAGCACAAGGGTACGGATAAGCTTCGTGCCGATCTGCGCCGTCGCCTCTCCAAGTTCAAGGATCAATCTCAGAAAAAAAAGGGGGGCTCCCGGAGAAAGGCCGCCTTTTCAATCAGCAAGGAAGGGGCGGCCCAGGTCGCCCTTATCGGTCCCCCCAATGCGGGGAAATCGTCACTGGTTGACCTCTTGACAAACACCTCCCCCGAGATTTCCGACTTTCCCCATACAACACAGAAACCGACGCCGGGGATGGCTCCCTATGAAGACATACAATACCAGCTTGTCGATACGCCCCCCATTACAAAGGAATATATGGAGCCCCTCATGGGCGACCTGATCCGCCATGCCGATATCCTCGTCGTTCTTCTCGATCTCCATGGAAGCACGCTGCAACAGTACGAAGATGTCATGGATATTCTCCACTCACTCCGAGTCTATGCCGATAAGAATGAGGTTCCCCTGGATCTGAGGAAAGCGCCATTCATAAAAAAGATCCTCGTTGCCCTCAACAAGATGGATAAAGTGGAAGATATAGAAGACCTTGATGTCTTTATGGAACTGACAGACATAAGGCTTCCCTGCATCGGTATGTCTGCCCGTACCGGCAAAAATATTCCCCTCTTCATGAAGCACATATTTGATCTTTCCGAGGTAATCAGGGTATATACCAAATCTCCCGGCAAGGAGCCCGACATGAAGGCGCCCTATGTCATTCCCCGGGGGAGTACACTGGAGGAACTGGCCGGGAGAGTCCATAAGGATTTTGTAGAAACATTGAAAAATGCCAGGATTTGGGGAAGGGCAGTCCGTGATGGTCAGATGGTACAGCGGGACTATGTGATGCAGGACTGCGATATAGTGGAGATACATTTCTGAAGGGGTGAATTGTCTGATGAACATTGAAATAAATGGGGAATTGTGTACCGGCTGTGGGTTGTGCGTGAAGATATGCCCCGCCAGGGTACTGTCTATGAACAAGGGAAAGGCCGGTGTGAAAGAGGACTGCTCTCTCAATTGCGGCCACTGTGAGGCCATTTGTCCCGAGGGGGCAGTTAACGTCCATGCCCTCGATAGAGATGCACTGAAGCTTTCCACGATTCAGGTTTGTGATGAGTGGCTCGACTACGGCAGTTTCGATAGATCAGCCCTTATACAGCTTATGCGTTCCAGGCGATCATGCCGCGCCTTTACGGGGGAATCCCCTGATAGGAACATTCTTGAAGACCTCGTCCGGATCGGGATTACGGCCCCTTCCGGTTCAAATGCCCAGCGCTGGACCTTTACAATCCTCGATAACCGTTCCGCCGTGATTGAACTGACCGAGGGCGTTGCCCGATTTATGAGGCGTTTGAATGGCATGGCGGAACGAAGACTTTCCCGTCTTTTTTCGAAGGTGTTCATGAAGGATCGCCTGGGGATATATTACCGGGAGTATTATGAGATGGTGAAAGAAAGCCTCCGCGAGTGGGAGGAGAATGGCACTGACCGACTCTTATTCGGCGCACCCGCCGTTATCGTGGTAGGAATGAAACCGGGGGCATCCTGTCCCTGTGAAGACGCGCTCCTTGCATCGCAAAACATACTCCTTGCCGCTCATGCCATGGGTCTGGGAACCTGCCTGATCGGTTTTGCCGTCGAGGCCATAAAACACGATTCCCGAATCAAGGAAATAATCGGCATTCCCGAAGAGGAGAGGGTGTATGCCGTTATAGCAATCGGTATCCCGGGAGAAAAGTTTGCCAGACAGGCGGGAAGGAAAACCCCGGTTATACGCTATGGTAAGGATGCTTAGGTCACAGTGAAAAGGGCCACATGTCTTTGCCCGGTAAAAGGCTGTCATGGGACCATCGGTCTATCTTGCCGGATATCCCGGCAGTAAGTGGTAGTGGTACAGGGAAGTAAAATATACCCTTACCTCTTTCGCATGTAACTATGGCACCCACCATCTTTCCAAAGCGAAGGATGTGAACATGCCCATAATGGTTATATGAAACATTTCACACAAGCAGTGTGAACCACTTCATTGAATAATTCCTGCCTCCCAAGTAGAATCAAACCAAAATTTTTACCTCTCGTTGAAATCGCTATCCTTCGGCTTCGCCAAGATTTATATCGACAATCGACACTCAAAGGAATGTGTGTTTGAACAAAGTTATTACGAAAGAAGCGAACCATTAAAGAATGTGCCCCATTATTCCGATAGAAGTTTTATCCGACAGCGAAACGGATTAGGTATCCTAATGCGTCAAGGGCTTTGACATAAACTGTGTTTTTATGAAGGTAGGAGATGAAAATGGATATGACGAAATTCAACCTCATAAAGAAAAAAGAAGATAGTCCGGTATCTTTTCTGGGAACGGGTATCTCATTTGACGGAAAGATAAAGTCTAAAGGTACCATGTCAATTGATGGTCATTTTAAAGGGGATTTATCATCCATTGAAAATCTTATTGTGGGGGAAGATGCCGTAATAGAAGCAAATATTGAAGTCTCTTCGGCAATCCTCTCTGGGGAAATCCACGGCAACATAAATGCCTGTGGAAAGGTGGAACTCCTCTCAACGGGGAAGGTTTACGGGGACATTTTATCGCCTGTTATGGTTATGGAAGAGGGCGCTCTCCTCGATGGGAAGTGCACAGTTACATCATGAGACCTTTCCTTAGGATGACCGGGCTTTGACACACCCCTGTCTGGCTACTGCGAGGCAGGGTAAACTGGAACTATCCTGTTTAAGTCGTTATGATCCTGATCTCTTCACCGTCTCTTACATTTCTCAGCCTTTTTGCCCCATGGTTACTGGAATGTCGAAATAGATCTCTTCTCCCCATGTATTTACTCTGCCCACAATGGGCAATGTCTCCCACATCTTATCTGTCGTAGGGCTTTCGTCTAATTCGGCGGATAGGGTCATATCTCCCGTTGATATTGTAATTATTCGCACGCGATTGTCTTGCTTCCCCTGACTTTATCTCTGCGGATACATATCTATTAGGTCGTCAACCAGTAATACAAGTCCGAGAAAGGGGATACCATCTTCTGCGAACCTGAAATAGTTTAAAAGTCACGATGCCTTCTGTCGAAATCTGTTACCTGAAAAGCAGTTTGACCCTCCCGGCAATTCTTGTTATAAATCGTAACTTAGAGAGTAGACATTCACTGAAAGGAGACATCCCTTGGACATTATTCTGGCTGGATACAATATAGATTATGAGACGATTAAAGAGATAGAGTCGTCTCTGCCCGATCGTGACAACCTGACGCCGGAGACGATTTCTGCCGCCTATGCTCGCATCAGCCGAAATCCCTTCCCCGTAAATGAACTGAGGGAGATTGCACGGCGGGAGGTGGATAAGGCGAGACGGTCCAACAGCACAATCGTTTTTGAAATGGGGCATAATTCCGTTGCCGAGCATGCAGTCTTTAATATTGATGTTATCGGTGTTTCACGTCTGATTGTAGAGGAGATAGAAAAATTCCGCCTCTGTTCCTTTACTGAAAAGTCGCAGCGTTATATACGCCTTGAGGACGACTTTGTTATTCCTCAGGAGGTGCAATCTGCCGGGCTGGGGGACATTTTTGTCGAAACGATAGGGGAACAGAACAACCTCTATCACGAATTATACGAGGGGTTGAGGAAATATGTCTTTGAAACTCATGAGGAGATGGCCGAACACACTGCCAATCGTTTGCTTTTAGAAGGGTGGGCAAAGGAAGATGCCCGGTATATCGTCTCTCTGGCCACAGAGGCGCAGCTCGGTATGACCGTCAATGCACGTAATCTTGAACTGATGCTCCGGCGTTCGGCGGCCCATTCCCTGAAAGAGGTCAATGAATATGGCCGGAAACTCTACCGAACCGTATCGGGGGTTGCTCCATCACTGATCAGATATACCGATGCAAATGATTTTGACAGACTGACACGAAGGAACCTGAAGCGGAAAGTATCCGCCATCATGGAGAAGACGGCCCCGGAAACAGCTGTTTCGGCAGTCGTTATGGGGCGGGATACAAATGTCGTGCTCATCGATGCGACGCCCGAGGGAGACGACAGGATTATTGCCGCACTGGTCCACTCTTCATCGGATCTGTCTCTGGATCGGTGCATGGCAATGGTGGCGGAGATGGATCCTTCCCAGAAAGAGGATATCGTCAGGACCGCTTTTCGCCATAGTGAGTGCTATTATCCCCCGCTGAGGGAATTTGAATATGCCGATTTGACTTATGAAGTTACTGTCAGTGCCTCCTGTTTTGCCCAGTTGAAGAGACACAGGCTGGCAACCCAGACCTGCCAGGAGTATAACCCGGAACTGGGTGTGACCATACCCCCGGCAGTGAGAGCGATCGGCATGGAAGATAGATTTATGGAAACTGTCGGAAATACGGAAGATGTGTTCAAAAAGATCAAGGCTGTTGCTCCCGCGGCGGCCCCCTACATCCTTACCAACGCCCATAGAAAGAGGGTTGCCATAAAGCTGAATGCGAGGGAACTCTATCATATTTCAAGCCTTCGTGAGGACCAAGCGGCCCAGTGGGACATCAGGGAGACGGCGGTACGGATGGTGGGGCTCGGCAGAAATGCCTTACCGCTGACACTGATGATGGCCTGCGGGAAGGACTGTTTCGAATCGCTTCGCAGCACAATGGCGGATTGAGAGAGGGATTTTAGTTGCCCCCCCCTTCGGGAATTTTCCAGGACCCTCGATGCGGCAAATGTCGATGTGAAGAGTTTCTCCGAACCTGTCTATGCCAGCCTCAATGCGGGACGGTTGAAACCGGTCCTCAGGACCCTCAAGATCCTGAAAGACCAGGGCGTCTGATTTAAATTGACTGCACTGATAGTCCCCACCTATAGCGACGACGTGGAGATGATAAAAAAGATGTGCCACTGGATACTCGAAAACCTGGGAGACGATTATCCCCTCCATTTCTCCCGCTCTCACCCCCAGTATAAGTTGACCCACCTCTATTACGTTTTTGAAAGAGGCGCGGAAGACGGCCATGGACATGGGGATACACTATGTATACGTAGGTAATATACCGGCGGCGGAATCGAATCACACCCACTGCCCATCCTGTAAGAGAACGATAGTGGAACGTCGAGGTTACACCATAGAAAATTTGCACATAAGGGGGGGGGGGAAGTGTTCCTATTACAACGAAGCGATTGCAGGTGTCTGGGAATAATCGAAGGCAACTTCCCCTTCATGAAGGTTAGAGGTCTGCTTCGCTCTAGATCCTGGTGACGGGATATAAAGGCGTGAAGCTATTACCTTGACAACAATCGAATTACTGCTTAAAGTAAAGCCACCGTCTTTGAAAAAGACCCTCTGGCGAATCCGTCGTCCATCTTTCTCCATTGCTCACACCATTATACGCCACCTTCTTTAGTGAGGGACCTCATTACCGGAATAGTACGAAAAGGGTCTTTACAGTTCAAAGGTCAAATAAATATCTGTGATGGAGGAAAACATGGGAACAAAAGAAGTTTACCAATGTGACGGATGTGGTGAGGAAGTCGATCTTAAGCTTAAAGAGAAACACGAAGCGGAATGCCCCGGCTGTGGAGGACTCGAGCCATGCCGCAAGACAGACACGGCTGAGCATGCCAGAGGGGGCGACGAAGACGATGCCTGTTATGATGGCAGGGAGGGGAAGATATAGGGACTTCTATTGCTATATACAAGCCGATTGTTCTATCTGAAAAGCCTCTGTAATGGCTACAAAAGGCCCTGCGGAATCTCCTGAGAAAATTCTATCTGAGTAAAGACCCGTATGTGTTAGGGAAAGGGATAAGGTATTTCGATTTCCAAACTGGTTCATTGAGGTGATAAAAATGGACGCACCGCAATTGAGAAGGGACATTCAGATGATTCCGGCCACTGCTCTGGGGAGGCGGGTCATTGCCTTTCTTGATCCTTATCACCTTGTAGACAGTACCATCGCTCTGGATATGAGACTACTGCCCATACTGCGATTGCTCGATGGAACACATACATTGAGGGATATCCAGATGGTGTTTATACGTAACCAGGGCGGACACCTTGTCTCGTTATCTGAGGTGAAGGCCTTTCTTGATGGATTGGACCGTGCCTTTCTCTTGAAGAGTCCCCTCTTCGAGGAAAGTGTGAGATCGCTCTACGAAGAATTTAAAAGGCAGGAGAAGCGTCATCCTGTCCATGCAGGGGCATCCTACGAATCCAATCCCGAAGGGCTGCGACAATCTATCGAAGAGACAGAAAGCGCATTGCTCCCCGATAAGGTCGGAGAAGTCGATGAACATATCACGGGAATCGTGGCACCTCACATAGACATAAGGGTGGCCCGGTCAACATATGTCAACCTCTATAGAACATTAAAGGGGAGGCACTACGACGTGGTTGTTATCTTCGGTATCAATCACCAGATGCAGGACGGGCTCTATTCGGTATCGGACAAGGACTATATAACGCCCTTTGGAACCATCAGAACGGACAGGTCCTTTATTGCCGAGCTCAAGGAGGGGCTTCCCCGGGGCACCCTGGCAACTGATGACTTTGGACATAAGGCGGAACATTCAATAGAATTTCAGACGGTCTTTCTCCATCATTACCTGGGAGAATCCTTGACGATCGTTCCCATACTATGCGGCGGCATTCACGAATTCCTCTACGATAAAAAGAATATCTTTGAAGATGAGCGGTTTCTTTCCATGGCTGAAAGAATAGATGGGCTTATAAAGGAGAGAGGCGGTAATGTCCTTATCGTGGCTGGCGTCGATTTTTCTCATGTGGGACCGAAGTTCGGCCACGAGACGACGGCCCATGACATCCTCCCTCGTGCCGCATCGAATGATGAGTTAATTCTGTCACTCCTTGCACAGGGGAAATCGGAAGACATATTTCAAAATGCAATGGAAACCCAGGACCAATACAATGTATGCGGTCTCCCCGCTCTTCTCATGTGCTCACGGCTGTTGAGTGAAGGCATGGGCAGGCTCCTCTCCTATGATACCTATAACGAGGAGGCAACAGGCAGCGCCGTTACCTATGCATCTATGATATTTGCCGGCAGATAGCGACAGATTACCACGGTTTAATACACATGATAATTGTTATAATGATCTTTGCTTATGACTTTGGCTTGACACTTATAACCCTTTCTAGTATTTGTTAGTTTCTTTAAGTCACCTTGGCCAGTTTTCCTGCTTTAAACTGCACCTACCTTATCACATTCATACTCCAACAACAAAATAGGTAAGCATTAATGGGTCTTTTGTTTTTAGAAAATCCCTTAATGGGGAAAGGGGGTGGAACGAGCAAGACTATTATTACTCCGGCAATTAAACATATCAACTGTCATGCCGGACTTGATAAGCCTGCCCCGCACTTGATGCGGGGGCACCCAGCCTTATCCTGGATTCCCGCTTTCTCGGGAATGACGCTATTGTTGCCGATGTAATAATAGATAATGGATTTGTTTAAAAAGGGGCAATTAATTACAAAATAAGGAGGAGATATAATGAAACGATCATTTTTGGCGTTACTTGTAGTGTGTGTAGCTGTGAGTCTGATCTTTGTGGGACCGGCTATAGGGGTAGAGAAGAAGACCTTCCTGACTCTCGGCTCAGGAAGTCCGGGTGGTGTATATTATCCCCTTGGTGGTGGAATGTCCGTGGTAATACAAAAAAACATTGAAGGAATCAGATGCGCTGCCGAATCGACGGGCGCATCGGTTGAAAACAGTCGCCTTGTCGGTTCAAAAGAATCCGATATGGGGATGGTTATGGGTAGTGTGGGCTATAAGGCAACCCAGGGTATAGAACCATTCAAGAAGAAATACCCCCTCGTTGCCCTCTTCCAGATGTACCCCGCGCCGGAACATATTGTAACGACGGCACAGTCGGGTATAAAGACCTTTAGAGATCTCAAGGGCAAAAAGATATCAATCGATGTCCCCGGCAGCGGCTGTTCCACCATGGCAAAGGCCATGATGGAAGCGTATGGCTTCGACCTCGAAAAAGACGTCAAACTTGCCGACCTTTCACAGACAGAATCGGTTCAGGCCTTAAAAGACGGTATAGTCGACGCCTGCTTCTTCAATTTTGCCTATCCCGCTTCCGCTGTCATGGATCTCAATGCCACGAGGGACATAGTCCTCGTGCCTGTCGATGAGAAAATGGCCGACAATATAGTGAAGAAATATCCCTACTATCTGAAGGCTAAAATACCCGGTGGAACCTATGACGATGTAAAAGAAGATGCCCTCTGTATAGGAGATTCCAATGTAATGGTGGCACACCAGAAGATGTCCGCCACCATCGCCTATAAGATTGTCAAGGCTATCTTCACCAACGTGGACAAGGGTAAGTACGCCCTTATTAATATCCACCCCATTGCAGCACAGCTGACTCCCAAAAACGCGGTCAACAGCCCCATTCCGCTCCATCCGGGCGCGCAGAAGTACTTCGTAGAAGCAGGAGCGTATCAATAATATTCTCAGGCCCGGTCAGTTCCGCTGACCGGGCACTTTCTTATATCCTATGATCCCAAGATCTGTAACTATCATATGTGCACTTATTTTCCTGATATCTATGACGGGGACCGCTCTTTCCATTGACAGGGACAATCTTCTTCTCCAGGTGATAAAGCAACCCGAAGGTAAGGTACTCCTTCAGCTTTCCGTAGAAGAGGGCGATCTCTTCTATATCGATTACACCCATTCATCGGACCACACACCCGTCCATGATATTTTTAAAATCGATAAAAAGGGAACGATCGTCCTTATTGAAGAAGACTACGACTGGTATGGCTCCGGACTGGAGTTTCACCCCGAGGCGGATGCCACGATTTCCTTCACCGGCGACAGGGTGAGGGTGTTTCTCAATAGGGTTTTCCCTCATATTCCCCTTCGTGTTGGACGGGTGGCAGGACATACCTTGATATATAAAGACAAGAAAATACCGCTTCTGACAATTGCAGAGGGGGGAGATCGTGTATGGATCCTTTCAGTAAAAAAAGGAGCCTTAAATGATTGATAATAGAGACGACAGAGAAGCAACTATCGAAGCTTCAGAGGCCCGATCTGAAGAGGAGCTTGCGGCGATACGGGCACAAGAGGTGCTCGAACAGTTTGAGAGAAAGCGTGCATATAGGGGTATCCCGAGTATTTTAATAACGATTATTGCGATAGTCACATCCTGCTACCACCTGGTATACGCCTATTTCCATCCCTTCTTTGCCCTCGATCACAGGGCCCTGCACTGGCTCTTTATGTCCGTCCTCGTTTTTTCACTTTACCCCTTCTCCAAAAAGAGGTCCCCCCTTGAGCGAATGTCAATCTTTGACTGGATCTTTCTCGTCGCCTCCACGGCTATCTGCATATGGATATTTCTCTTTTCCACGCCCATACTGAACCGTGCCGGATCTTTCCTCCCCGTAGATGTGATAATGGGAACCATCATGGTCATTCTGGTCCTTGAGGCATCGAGACGGACAACAGGAGTGGCCGTCCCGATGGTTGCCATTTTCTTTATCTGCTACGCCCTCTTCGGTCCCTATCTGCCCGATGCCTTTGCCCACAAAGGGTACAGTATCAAACGCATTTCCACATATCTGGCCCTCTCGACGGACGGTATCTTTGGAGTCCCTATCGGGGTTTCGGCAAATTTCATCCTCCTCTTCATACTCTATGGGGCCCTTCTGAGGAAAACGGGAGCTGGGCAATTTTTCACCGATGTCGCCTTTGCATTGACGGGGTGGACACGAGGCGGTCCGGCAAAGGCCGCCGTGGCTTCAAGCACCTTTTTCGGCATGATATCGGGAAGTTCCGTGGCAAATACGGTGACCACCGGTTCTTTCACCATTCCCCTCATGAAACGGACGGGCTACCCCGCACACTTTGCCGCTGGCGTGGAGGCGTCGGCATCGACGATGGGGCAGATAATGCCCCCTATTATGGGTGCCGCCGCATTCATCATGGCCGAGTTTCTCTCCATTCCCTATTACAAGGTCTGTATAGCCGCGGCGATACCGGCGTCGCTCGCCTTTTTTTCCACCTTCATGCAGGTACACTTCAGGGCCGTTGCCTTGGGGCTTGCCGGTCTGCCCAAATCGGACCTCCCCCGGATCAGAACGGCCTTTGCCAAGGGGTGGCACCACATCTTTTCTATCTTACTTCTCATCTATTTTCTTATGAGAAACTTCTCTCCCGAAAGGGCGGTCTTCTGGGCAATTATAGCCACAGTTATCTCGTCATTTATAATGAGTTTGATACGAAGGGAATCTCCCCGGGATTTTTTCATGCTTATCCTGGACGGCCTGAAAGAGGGAGCCACCGGAGCCGTCGAGGTAGCCGCCGCCTGCGCCGCTGCCGGTATGATTATCGGATGCATTACCATGTCGGGACTGGGAATCAAATTCTCTTCCCTTGTCGTCGACGCGTCGATGGGACATCTCTATCTGGCGCTCCCCTTTACCATGATCGCCTGCATTTTTCTCGGGATGGGGGTACCGACGACGGCACAATATATTATAATTTCATCCCTCGTCGCGCCAGCCCTTGTCCAGATGGGGGTCATACCGATAGCCGCCCATCTCTTTATACTCTACTTCGGAACCAGGGCCGACATTACGCCTCCCGTCGCCCTTGCCGCTTATGCCGGGGCCGGTATTGCCAAGTCCGATCCATGGAAGACAGGCGTAAGCGCCTTTCAGCTCGGAATTGCCGGATTTATCATTCCCTTTATGTTTATCTATGCGCCTGAATTGCTTCTCATCGGCAGTGCCTGGAAGATATTGACGGCCTTTTTAACGGCCACGCTGGGAATTGTATGCCTGGCGGCCGGTGTTCAGAGGTGCATGATCGTCCCGACAAAATGGTATGAGGTCATTATACTCCTGATGATTGCATTTCTGATGATAAAGCCGGGTCTGGCGACGGATGCCATAGGCCTGATCCTCTTCATAATTGTCTTTGGACTCCAATGGTCGAGAAGGAAGGAATCTTGAGATTATAACAGCTATGCCATATAATCATAGGTGTAATGATTTAATACGAAAGGAGATTGTAAAATGACAGATAAGATAAACGCGGATCATGTATTTTACAGAAATCCCAGAAAGTTTTATCCCACAGCCGAAAGGGGCAAAGGGATCTACATCTATGACAGTGAGGGGAAAGAGTATATCGATGGTTCCAGCGGTGCCGTCGTCGTCAATATCGGTCATGGAGTCAAGGAAATACAGGAGGCCATGATAGAGCAGGCGGAATTGATTTCCTTCTGCCATGGTTCCCAGTTCACAACGGACAAGGCAGTTGAACTTGCCGATAAGATATGCGCGCTGGCGCCTCCGGGGATGGAACGGGTCTACTACAATTCAGGTGGATCGGAGGCCGTAGAAACGGCGATAAAGATGGCACGGCAGTACCAGGTAGACAGGGGAGTTCCCTCGAAATTCAAGGTCATATCGCGATGGACCAGCTATCACGGCAACACGCTGGGCGCCCTTGCGCTGGGCGGTCATACGGGGCGCAGGAAATATTATCAGCCCATGATTATGCATACGCCACACATCGTGCCATGCTATTGTTACCGCTGTCCCTTCGATCTGAAGCCTGATACTTGCCAGGTGGAATGTGCAAAAGACCTGGAGAAAATGATTCTCTTAGAAGGGCCCGACTCGGTGTCGGCATTCATAGCGGAACCCGTTGTCGGCGCGACGGCAGGCGCCCTTATCCCGAAAGACGTCTATTTTCAGAAGATTCGAGAGATTTGCAGTAAGTATGATGTCCTCCTCATTGTCGATGAAGTCATGACGGCTATAGGAAGAACGGGTAAGAACTTTGCCATGATGCACTGGGACGTCAACCCCGATATGATTATAGCGGGGAAGGGACTGGGCAGCGGTTATACACCCATCAATACGGTCATCACGACGAAAAGGGTGCATAGTACCATTAAGGAAGGAAACGGGGCATTTGTCCACGGCCATACATACAGTCAGAACCCCTGCTCCTGTGCCATCGCATCGGCCGTCCTCGATTACGTCAGGGATAACGATCTCGTCAACAGGAGTGCGCAGATGGGAACATATCTCCTCGAAAAACTGAAAGATCTCTCCAAACACTCCATCGTGGGAGATGTCCGCGGTCTGGGGCTCTTCGCCGGTGTTGAACTCGTGAAAGAGAGGGAAGGGAAAGTGCCCTTTGATGCAAAGGCAAATATTAATGTGCGTATAGGCAGTCGCGCCTTTCAAAAGGGGCTGATCTGTTATCCCGGTGGAGGGGGGGCAGACGGCATCAGGGGCGATCACATCCTCCTCGCGCCGCCCCTCATTATAACAGAGGAAGAAATAGACAGGCTTGTAGGAATACTGGACGAATCTATAGGAGAAGTAGCGAAGGAAGAGGGATATTAGCCCTGCTGAAAATACTGAACAGGGGGTGCAGTCCCGGCACAAAAAATCGGGCGACCTATTCCTTGAGGCCGTACTTTTTCAGTTTATAGCGTAAGGTCCTTTCCGTAATCCCGAGCATCTGGGCGGCCCTGGTTTGATGATGCTGTGCCTTTTCCATGGCTCCTTCTATCATCTGGCGCTCCAGGGTCTCAACGGAATTTTTCATCGGTCCCGGTTCTTTTTTGTAATCACCAAAGTGACGGGAAGAGACATCCTTGAAGGGAAGGTCTCGTACCGATATGACAGAGTCTCGGGCGACAACGGCCGACCGTTCTATGATATTTTCAAGCTCCCTTACATTACCAGGGTAATTATATTTCAAAAGGATGTCCATGGCCTCGCTGCTCAGTCCTTCAATCTCTTTTCCATTTTCCGACGAGAAGCGACGGATAAAGTGTTCTATCAGGACGGGGATGTCATCCTTCCTCCCCCTCAGAGGGGGGATGTTCATAACGACGACATTCAACCGGTAATAGAGATCGTCCCTGAATGTGCCGTTTTCTACCTTTTCTTCCAGGTTTCTATTTGTTGCGCTGATTATTCTGACATCGGAGCTGATCGTCTGATTTCCGCCCAGCCGCTGGAATTCCCTCTCCTGGAGAAAGCGAAGCAGTTTGACCTGGACGGGAAGCGAGAGATCACCTATCTCATCGAGGAAGAGAGTGCCCCCATCGGCCTCCTCAAACCTGCCGCGCCGACGTATGGTTGCCCCCGTAAAGGCCCCCTTTTCGTGACCGAAGAGTTCGCTTTCAAGGAGTGTCTCTGGCAGTGCACCGCAATTCACCACAATCATCGTCTTCTCGGAGCGCGGGCTCATGGTGTGGATCAGTCTCGCAAAAAGTTCCTTTCCCGTTCCGCTCTCACCCTGGAGCAGCACCGTAGCACGGCTGGAAGCTACTCTCCCCGCCAGATTGATCAGGGCCTCAATCTGGGAACTCTGATATATGATCTGGTCCGTCGTAATTCCCTTGTCCAATAATTTTTGACGGAGGATCTCGTTTTCCTTGATGAGGGTTCGCCTCTCCGAGATGCGATCCATGAGCAGCAAAAGCTCATCCAGATCGATGGGCTTGGTAATGTAATCGACGGCACCCGCCTTCATGGCATCCACTGCGGTTTCAATTGTTCCATAGGCGGTCATCATCACCACATCTATTTCGGGATTGATTTCCTTTGCCTTTCTGAGCACCTCTATGCCGTTCATGCCGGGCATTTTATAGTCTAGAAGGATAAGATCGAAATGCCCCTTCAGAATTGCCTTCAGTGCCGCATCACCACACTCGGCCTCTGCTATGACGTATCCCTCTTTCTGCAGGAAATCATGAAGCATTTCTCTCTGTGATGTACCATCTTCAACGATCAGGATGTGCAGTTTTTTCATGTCCGAGCCCTATTCTTTTCTATGGGTAGCAGAATTTCAAAAGTCGTCCCCGATCCCACCGTGCTCTGAACGTGGATCTCGCCTCGGTGACCTCGTATGATTTCATGGGACAGTGTAAGTCCCAGCCCCAGTCCCTTTTCCTTTGTCGTATACTCAGGATCAAAGATATGCTCAACCTGTTCCGACGTCAACCCCGAACCGGTGTCTGAAATCTGTACGGAAACCCTACTCGCTTGTGCAGGGTGAAGGGAGAGGGTTATTTTTCCGCTGTTTGTAATAGATTCCATTGCGTTCTTCAGTATGTTGTAAAAGGCCTGTTTGAGCTTATCTTCGTCCATGGACACCATGATATTATTACTGCTGCGCCACAGTGCCTCGATGGCAACGCCCCTTGCCGTTGCCTCCTCTTCCATGAGGCCGACAATCTTTCTCAACACGTCCTCGAGGGAACGGCTCTTGAGTTCCAGCCTCCTGATTCTGAAGAAGCTTATAAACTCTTCGATGATGCCGTTCAGCCGTCTGATCTCATCACGTATAATCTCCGTGATTCGTGAAAATTCTTTCAGCTTTTCTTCATCAGGGGGGGCATATTCTCTCCTCAGTCTCTGGCTGGCTATACTGATGGCATTAAGGGGGTTACGTATTTCGTGAGCAACGCCTGCAGCGAGTTGTCCCATGGAAGAGAGTCTTTCAGCCCTGTGGAGGCGCTGTCCCATCTCTTCAATCTTGGCCAGATGTCTGCGCTGATTCAGATAGAGGGTCAAGATTAAAACGATGCCGATCAATACAATGAGTATCGTAGAAAGAATCATACGGTTTCGCGTTTCGCGGATGATTCCGTTTGCCCTGTCCCATTTAAGGCCCAGACGGGCATAGCCTGCCATTTCGTTGTCGAGACGGACCGGTGCAAGTATATCGAGAAACCGCTTGTCACCAAACAGGATTTTTTGGCTGAATATGCGGCTCTTTTCCGCCAGGAGATCCGCTGTAATTATGCCGGCATCCCTGTTTCTTTGGGGTATTTCGCCTGCCTGACCAAATTTTTTCCCATACCGATCCACGAGTTCGAGGTAGGCCAGTTCCTCTTTCCACCCCACTTCATTGATAACCTTGTTGACGGCAATCTTGGTGCTCCAGTATCTCAGTCGCCTGGCATCGAGGGCGATAATGATGGAACCGCTGCCGTCCTTCCGGCTCAGGGCGATGTATCCCATCTCACTGAGCTTCCCGAATTTTTTGAATAGACCCACAATATTTTCCTGACTCGTTATGTCGATATCCTCGCCCGTTGTGGGATCGTGATAGTATTTTTTACTCTGAAACACGATTTCTTTCTGCTCATCGAGGATAATGACGAAAGAGAGGTTCTCTCTCTCCTCTATGCCCCTCAGATCCTGCTCATTTAGATTACCTTCCTTCCATTTTTTGTCTACTTCACTCGCTACCGTGACAAGCGATTTTACAAGGGACTCCTGTATGGATTGCTCCCTGTCTGTCAAGGGAATTGGTTCCTGTTGTTGTACTGATCGCCGTTCCTTGAGAGTCATGCGTAAAAAATTGAGATCTTCCTGGGCCACATTTTCTATGGTCGCCACGATATCAAGGCCCCTGTTTTCCATAAAACCGACAAGCGCCCTGTCCAGCCTTCCCAGGTCCATGACGCCCATAATCAAGACAAGACAGATAAAAACGACCACCACAAGAAAGACCGTCAGGGGCATGGTATATTGTTGGATCTTTTTCTTTTCATAGGAAATTTTTGTCACTATCGCATCCTCATTAAATAACAGATCCATAACAGAGAATCGGATTCCCCGTGGCGTATTTATTGCTTTAAAAATCATATATCATAGTTTTTATGATTAAAATAGCTTCAAAATCGACTCCCATTTCCATTGGATGATAGATTTTCGACAATATTGTCGAAAGTGTCGTGCATGATGCTTTGTTTGTTAACTGTCTGAATTGATAGTATTTCTTGAAATCGTCCGGAAATATTCGACAATTTTTGCCGACCTTTAATTTTTATAGTATTTTCGCAAGACCATACAATCAGCGGCTTTCAGGAGGATATGCTCTCTGGCACGGGATGTGCAATAAAGATAAACATCATTAAGTCAAGAACATCCTCCTGCTCTGGCTTAAACCCTTGATGACTTTTGAAATATGTTGGTTCTATGATCAGTTCAAAAGCGTGACACGAATGGGGAGATCACACGTCTCCCCATTCTTTTTGTCTGCCCCCTGGATTGCACTGCCGAGCTTTTCTCATTATTGTTTTGACTCAGTACACAATATCCTTTAAACTCATCTATAAATTATTTAGTATGCCTTCACAGTGTCATCAAAGTAAACCAAAGCAGACCGAGACTATGCGAAATGAAGCCGGTGATTTTGAAATCTGCAAAGACTACCTGAACCGGGTCTCAAGAACCTTTGCCCTGAATATACGAGTTCTCAGAGGAAGTGCCTACAGGAGCATTCTTTTGGCCTATCTCCTCTGCCGCATCGCCGACACGATAGAAGACGATCCCCGACTCCCGGCTCCCTTCAAGGTTGAAAAACTGCGCCAATATGCAGTGCTCTTCCCCCCGGCATCAGATTATGAGCGCAGGATCGAAAATTTATTGGAGGATCTTCATTTCTCGCAGCAGAACGATGATGCCGACCTCGTTACCGATACGGGGAGGGTCTTCAATGAGTTTATCAAACTCCCCGACCCCCTGATTGCTTCGATATCCGCCCATGTAAAAGAAATGGCACTTGGTATGGCAGCTCTGCTGGACGAGAAAAGGGAAGGCGAAATCATCTTCCTGGAAAACAGAGAAGAACTTGACAGCTACTGTTACTACGTGGCAGGTACGATCGGCCTGATGATTACCGAAATATTTGACGAGGCGTCAGGTAGAATTACAGCGGCAACGAAGGAAAAACTCCTCAAAAGAAGTGTCGCCTTTGGCCTTGGCCTGCAGATAACCAATATCGCAAAGGACTTTTTCGGAGATTGTAAACGGGGCTGGTGTTACGTTCCCCGTTCCCTCTTCACAGCTGAAGGGATCGACCCCCTGAAGGGCAATTTTCATGACAACAGGGAGGCCTACGTCAGGGTTCACAAGCAATTAATAAAACTGGCCCTCCACTATCTCGATGAAGCCTTGCAATACACCATCGATATTCCCAGATCACTGATTCGATATCGCCTCTTCTGCGCATGGCCCCTCTTCATGGCCTTGGAGACGCTGGCCAAACTCTACGGCGAAGAGCGCCTTTTCAATGGGCAGGTCATCAAGATAAACAGGAATGATGTAAAACGACTCGTCAGGAGCACATCTATAGCCGTTATCTCAAATAATGCCCTGCAATTACTCTATTCCCGTATCAGACGCAGGATCGACTGACAGACATTACGACCCTTCCGACAGGTTTGTCCCGTCTGAAAACAATACTCCAGTCCTCCTTATCCCGGCCTTTTTCGTCTCCCTGTCGTCAAGTCCCAGAACGTGCCTTACTATCTCCTGAGGGTTGGTCCCTCCCTGAGGCCCAAAGCGAAGAGTCATCGAACAGAGGGAATGCATATCATCAAAGGAGAGTGACTCAACGAAAGGACGTATATCCTTCGTTGTCTCTTTTTCCTTCCGTATCCTGGGAACATCAAAGGCAGTGAGTGCCAGAAAATCATCTATCTTTCCCTTGAAAACCTGTCCCTCTTTTTCCGTGGCCTTGCGGGAAAGATTTATGTCATAGGTAAACCCGGCGATATATGCGGAGAGGGTACTGCTGCCCAGGGGGACATCTCGTATATCGAGTATCGCCATCCCTGAAGGTAATGAACGGTTGATTGTATCGATAAAATCCTCCACAGGAAGCGATGGATCCCTGACCTGAATATCGCAATACTCGAAAGTGCTCTCTATGCCGACAGGTGTGGCATAGGGAAAGGATACCTTGGGAGATGGATGGAATCCTTCCGAAAATAGGAAGTCAAGACCGCCGATGGTTATTCCCTTCATGAAGGCAGACGCCGTTTCGAGATGCGACAAAAAGCGCGCATTCCCCCTCTTGGCGAAGCGTACACGCAACTTCCTTACACTGCCCGGTTCTTCTGCCTTTATGTTTTGAGGTTCCTCATCCCCAACTCCTGCGTCGGTGGCGAGGATAACCTTCACATCGTCTCTGCATACACCGCAATCATGACATTTCCCGAAGCGGCAGTCTTCCGTTTGCTCTCCCGTGAGACTCCTCTCATATTCCCTTGCAAGGAAATTATCACTGATACCGCAGTCTATATGTCCCCAGGGAAGGGCATCCTTCATGCTGCGTTCACTGAGGCATGCCTCTCTGTCCAGGTGAAGTGTCTCTATGGCATTGTCCCAGAGGTCATACCTGCACTGATCACCCCAGCCATCGAAGCGGCATCCCATCAAAAAGGCCTTCTCTACGAGTGAACTGATCCCTTCATCTCCCCTCGATAGCATACCCTCCAGGAGGCTCATCCGTGCGTCATGCCACTTGAGGTTCAGATTCCTGTGGCGTATATTTTTCTTGAAATATTTCTGCTTGTGGAGAGTTTCATCCAGACTTATCTGTCTTTGCCACTGAAAGGGTGTATGTGACTTCGGCACAAATGTGGAGAGACTGACGGTAACCTGCCTCCTGTTGCCGCCTTCCTTGAGTACGCGGTATACCAGATCGATTATTCCCTCGAGATCCTCGTCTGTCTCTGTGGGCAGCCCCAACATGAAATAGAGCTTTACCGATCGCCATCCGGCATCGAATACACGGCGTGCTGTCACGAGAAGATCCTCTTCGGAATTCCCCTTGTTGATTACATTTCTCAATCGCTGGGTTCCCGCCTCCGGCGCCAGCGTGAAGCTCGTCTTTCTCACCCTTTTTACCTGTTCTATCAGGTTCGCCGTAAGGGTCTCCACCCTCATGGAGGGAAGCGCCAGTGCAATTTTCCTCTCATAGTAGCGATTCATCAGTGATGCGATAAGGGGCTCGATCTTCGAATAGTCGCCCGAACTGAGGGAGAGCAGGGAGAGTTCATCATATCCCGTGGCAGATATCATGTCGTCGGCCATACGCTTCAGCGTTCCCATGGCACGTTCCCTGACGGGCCTCCATACCATGCCCGCCTGGCAGAATCGACATCCCCGTGTGCATCCCCGGGCAATTTCCAGTGTGATCCTGTCATGGATGCTCCTCATCAGGGGTATTACCGGTTCCCGTGGGAGATTCCAGTCATTGATATCTTTAATAATTCTCTTTTTTATTCGTTTGTTACGGCCATGAATGGAGGGGACATAAACCCCCTCAATTTCGGAAAGAAGGGCAATAAGGCTGTTTCTCTTGTATCTCTTTTCCTTGCCGCGTATGACGGCGTGTGAGATTTCGAGGACTGCCTCCTCCCCTTCGCCGATGACATAGGCATCGAAAAAGGGGGCCATGGGACCTGGGTTAAAGGTGCAGGGTCCGCCTGCAATGATGATCGGTGATTTGTCACCCCTCTCGGCGGCATGCAGGGGAACTCCCCCGAGATCGAGCATATTTAATACATTGGTATAAGACAGCTCATACTGGAGAGAAAAGCCCACTATATCAAAATCGCTTAAGGGTGTCCCCGATTCGAGAGATGCGAGGGGGACATGACCGTCCCTCATGAGGGATTCCATATCGGGCCAGGGGGCAAAAAAACGCTCGGCCACGATATCCTCCTTCTTGTTTAAAATGGCGTAGAGGATCTGAATGCCAAGGTGCGACATTCCTACTTCATAGGCATCGGGAAATGCCAGTGCAAAGGAGAGTTTGCACCGATTCATGTCTTTTTTTATCGAGTTGACTTCCCCGCCGATGTAACGACTTGGTCTCTGTGTTAATGGTAATAGTTCTGATAATCGCGAACAATTCATGTGGTTTCTACCTCAACAGCATATATCGGATGCACAGCACCCATATTTGTGCCCGCTTACATACCACAAATGCTTCCCCTTGGAAAGAAACACCGTTGAAGGCAGTCTCGACAGCTTCTTACCCATTCTTTTCAAAGGACAAATTTAAGCCCCCTGCAATTTGTTGCAGGGGGCTTAGACGCTGATTGCCGTTTGTTTAGTCAGAT
>Ga0307990_1001055_pt1 | contig 23558 bp, 39 predicted proteins | sample EllFjometagen129_FD_203168 | JGI IMG/M metagenome (GOLD analysis project Ga0307990, IMG submission 203168) | Marine microbial communities from Ellis Fjord, Antarctic Ocean - #129 | ecosystem: Environmental > Aquatic > Marine > Unclassified | place: Southern Ocean | collected 2014-10-08
GAGAAACTTTTACCATTCTTTACAGATATAAATAATAACAATCCAATATTTAAAGAATATTTATATACAAAATATTTTTCTAAATTAGCAGACGATGACTTTATGAATGACTTTGTTACTCATACTTCAATTATACTAAATGACAATAAAGCTGGAAAAGAATTTGTAGACAAATTACGTGAGCCAAATCTTATTGCTGTTTTTAAAAGAATGTTTGGAAAATTAGCAAAATTCATGGAAGTAAACTATCCAGAATCTGTAGAAGCCTTTGAAAATGTAGAGCAAGTAAGAGACGAATTAATTATTATTTGTATTTTATAAATTAAAAAAAATGTTAACAATTCTTTATATGAAAGGAGTTGTTAGCATGGCACAAAAAGATCATAGAAAAGAGTATGAAGATTATTTTAAAGAGATACTAGATGGCTTAGATGCTGAATTTGAAAATTCTCAAAAATATTCGGTTATAATTAATAAAGAAATTGAAAAGTTTACACAATTTGCAAATCTAAAAGGTGGACAACATTATTTAACTGAACATATTAAAAATGCTGTTGCGCTTCAATCGCAAAGACAGTCACTTTATAAAGATAAATTTGCAATTAAAAAAACTATTTTAGACTTTACATTTAAAGAAGGCGATGAAGGTTCTGATCAAAACTTATTTAAAGAACTTCAAAAACTTGTAGAAAATGGTAAGAAAAAAATAGAAGCTATCAATCAAAAAAATGAAAAGATTACTATCAAAATTGAAAAAGATGAAGAAGATTTAAATAAAGAAATAGACGCTGAGCTAGGTGAATTTACTGAATTAGTAGATGAATAGGCCAGCGTCTATTCTTTCTAAATAAAAAATAAAGGAGCGAACATATGAAAAGTATAAACGCATTAAGTGATATTGATTTCGTTCATAATGAACAGATTCAATTTGAAGCTACAGTTTTAGAAATTACGGCAGAAGGCAATAAAGAAAATAAAGTTCCTTTTAGAGCTTCTATAAAGCTTGAAGGCAGCGGAGAACGAGTACAAGTTGTTTCTTGGAATTTCGATGTGTTAGATTTGTATATTGCAGCTGTTGATACTTTAGACATACTTAGTATGGAAGGTGTTGGCGGAATTTTTAGAGACGCTAAACAAATTAGAATCGGAAAGACTGAAAATACTAATAAACAATCTGATAAAAAGATATTAAAAGTAGTTGATATTGCAGGAATTAAGAGGGATTTCAATGCAATCTTAAATAAATATATTACAACAAAATTTATTCGTGATATGTTAGATGCATTAGTAACAAATAGTGAAGACTTCTTTATATGGCCAGCAGCAACAAAAATACATCACGCTTATAAAGGTGGTTTAGCTGTTCATACATTACAAGTTATAAATCACTCAATTGCACTATGGAAAAATTATCAAGGAAGAAATCTTGATATTGAAGTACTTGTAGCTGGAGCTATGTTACATGATATTGGAAAATTATCAGAATATAACGTTGATGGTTCAAGAACTGTATTTGGGAATTTAGTTTCTCATTTAGTTGATGGAGCTGAAAGAGTTACTGATTATTGTGCCAATATGGGTGTAGATGCAAACAATGATAGCAAAATTCTTATAATCAAACATATAATTCTTTCTCATCATGAGAAATTAGAGTATGGATCACCAAATAGACCTGCAACTTTAGAAGCTGTAATTGTTGCAAAAGCTGATTCATTAGATGCAACTATTGAAGGTATCTATAAAGAATTAGATAACACAGAACCAAATGAATTTACAGACAGAGTATATTCAGCAGACGGAAATAAATTTATTAAATGGTAAAATAAAAAGAGGCTTTTAGCCTCTTTTACTTTTATAAATAGACAGGATGATTATATGACAAGACGAGCATATTTTAATAAAGATAAATATTTTCATTGGATAGTTGAGCATCCTGATTACATAGAGGATGTTGATTACTCAGTAACAGCGGTACCAAAACATTGGTCTCATAAATATGATGGAAGAGATATAACATATTATAGCACCGTTGCAAATAGTGCAGAGGTTGCAAGGTTTCCAAACATTACAGAAGTATTTGTAATGCATAGATATAAAGAAAATGAAGTTGGATATATAGGCAGTGTTATAATTCACCCAGATTGGGTAGATTGGAGAGAATCAAATGAAATTTAAATACAGAGCAAAAGACTACCCGACTGTAACTCGAGGATCTTACAAGGATTATACACATGTAGTAATAGTATTCAATAACGGCGTAGTCTTTGATAAAAGTTTTAATAGTCGATTAGATTTAGCTGAAAAACGAAAAAGAGAATTTGAAAGACATTATTTATCATTAGATCCAGTTACAGTTAAATGGGCGAAAACAAATAATTGTCATTTTAAAATAGTAATTAGCGAAGTTGAAAAGTACTAATGAAAGGCTATTTTAATAAAGAAAAATATATTGAATGGCGGGTTCAAGAAGATGGTGACGAAGGGCCTATATTATTAGAAATATTAAATAATACAAAGGATTGGATAAATTTAATGGATGATAAATATATTGGAGAATCTAATGATACAGATACATATAGAGTTAGATATAGAGAGCCTACTAAAATGGAATCAAATATTGCAATGATTCTTCATATTAAAGAAAATTTATCTCGAGATGAAACATATAAAACAATACCATTTATTCATGTAGTTATTCGAAAAGAATGGTGCATTTGGAAATAAACATTTAAGTTAAGAAATATAGATTTAAAGTTCCAAAACAATTACAACAAGAACTTAAGGAGTTGACACGATGGCGAAAAAAATTGGAACACTAATTAAAGTAATCACAAGTAAAAGAAAGATTAATGATACAACTAGCTATGATTCGTTATTATTAATATATAGAGATGAAAATGGGGAAAAACAAACACAGTTTATTGACCGTGCAGAAGTTCCATTTTATATAATTAAAGATAAAGAATGTGAAAGCGCTATTTCTCCGCCAATGTTTATTGAGCGAGAAAAAGTAGATAAAAGTACAACATACACAGATTTACTGTATAGAGAAATTGCAGTTAAAACTGACAGTTTGCATTTCTACGATCGAATTTTAACTAATTATGGTCCTACTAATTATAGTATGAAGAATTTATTCAAACATAATTATTTGTACGATACAGATATGGATTTTGCAGATAGATATATTGCGAAGTTTAATACTGAATTTCAAACAGATGAAAACTATAAGTTACATAAATGTTATTTTGACATTGAAGTAGACCTTATGCCAAATGGTTGGAGAAAAGATTCAAAAGGCAATATTGGATACATGGGCTTTCCAGATGAGGAAATTGCACCAGTGCCAGTAAATATTATAACGCTATATGATGAAAAAGCTAAAGATTTACATAGCTTTATAATTCGAAATACTAAGAATACCGGTATTAATGATCTTGAAAATAATCTAGATCAATTTGAAGCTTATTTAACTAAGAAATTAATGGAAGAAGATTTATTAATTATTAATGATATGAACTTTCATTTCTTTGATCATGAGTTAGAATGTATTGAAGCATTTTTTAAAAAAGTCCACGATATTGATCCGGACTTTATGTTGGCTTAACTTGTATTCCAGGTCAACTAAAACCTTGTTAACTGCGGGAAACCCCTTAGAGCTCTTAGCTACCTGTTAATCGAAGTGTAACGGCTTAGAGATGGTAAAAAAGCAAGAGATTGGGCAATCCGCAACTATTGTTAAAATTTCGAATTTGCTATTAAAAATAACTTATTCTTTCTAATTATCCCATATTGGGAAAAAGAAAATATTAGTTTTATATTAGACGAAATTTTAATTAATAGCTCAACGACTATCGAAAACATGGATATCACGATAATAAAAAATGGAAAATATTATCAACAAATATCTAGAAGTGAGTAGAGTAGAGCTCAAGTGAGTTCGAAACATAAGGCACTGTAAAAAGTGAAGATATAGTCTAACCTGTATAGAAATATACAGAGTCTGAATAACAAACAGACGTAATAAATTGTGGAATCAAAGCTTTGATGTGCAAACATTACAAAATAGATTAAAGAGATTATATTCAAGAAATAAGGATAAAACGACAAGTCCATATGACAGAATGGTTACTACAATATCGGATTCAAAATATCGAATTCAAAAAGATAGTTTAGGTCGTACAGCATATATTCCACCAAAAGCTACTTATAGAGCTAAAAAATTCTTAAACTTTGTAAATAGAATTGATACATTTACTGTAATCGATGGAATAAACTGGATGGACCAAATGCTATACTATGCAAACGTTCGTAAGACAATGGGTCAAAAAGAGAGTTATAAATTAGATGCTATAGCTTTTGAAGAATTAGGTAAAGAAAAATTAGAATTCGGGCCAGGTGAAACAATTAAAAATTTAGCCTGGAAAAATTTTATTAAATTTACTGAATATAATATTCGAGACGTTGTTCTTCTACATTTATTAGAAGACAAGAATTTAGATATGGATATGCTTCAAAGATTATCTGAAATTACAAATACTCGTAAGTCTAAAGTATTTGCTAAGACAGTATCATTAAAAAACTTCGTTAGTAAATTTGCTCAAGATAATGGCTTTGTTATGAATAATAACAAGAATGCAAAATATGGGGATGAGTCTTCATATTATAACAGAAATTTTTTAACTAGCAATACGCTTATAGAACACAAAGAAATTTACAGACATTTATTTGAGACAAATGAGAATTTCGGTGCATATGTTGCCGATCCAAATCAAAATTTGCCAGATAATGGTATGATGCTTAACGGAAAAAATTCTAACTTCTTATTCGAAAATGTTTTTGATGAAGACTTTACAGCCTTGTATCCATCAATTATTAGAGCATATAATTTAGATAAGAATACTCAAGTTGGAAAATTCTTCTTAGTTGATGACTATATCAAACAAAAATTATTAGACGAATATGATTATAAAAATTTATTTCCAGTATCTAAGAACGAAGCTGCGGCATCAGGTGATGGAACTACTCCAGACCTTGGGCCAACATTTATAGATTCATTAATGAGCTTTGATTTTGTAAGAATTGGAGAAAAGTGGTTTGATCTTCCAAGTACGGAAGAACTTATACAAGAAATAGAAGATACGAAATAAAAGAATAACCCGAAGGTTATTCTTTTTTTTTTGTTATTGTGAATCTAAAACTTTTTGTAATAATACGTCATGATTATCATGGTATCTACCATAAAAATCAGTTGCAGGTTCAAATCCGCGATCATTATTAAGAATTGATTTCATATCAGCTTTTGTCATTACTTCTAATTCAGCTTTAGTATATTCTGCATGTGTTGCAGCTTTTTCTATAAGTTCTGGTAATATACTAACTTCATCTTCAATTTCTTCGTCATAATCATCTAAAGCGGCTTCAATTGCTAAGTCTTCATCGGTTACTTCAATGTCATCTAAATTAGGTTCAACATATTCTTCAACTGTTTCTTCTAAAATTTCTTCATCAATTACAACTTCACCTTCAACTAAAACTTCTTCTTCAATTACTTCTTTAATTACTTCAACTGGCTCAACTTTTGGAGCTACAGTTGCAGCTTTTTTAGCTTTCATAATAGGGTCATTGTCTATTGGATAAATACTAACTCTAGGATCTTCTTTAAGAAGTTTATAGATACTAGGTGATAAACCAATATTATATCTTGGCCCTTGAATATTTAACCAAGGAATTTTACCCTTATAATGAATATTTACTCTAACTAATCCCATATTCAACATAGTGTTTCCTCCTCTTTAAATGTATTTTAATATAATGTAATGTTGTGCTTAATTTAAATAATAAAATTTTATGTTACTGCGTCAGTTATTAATTTTTTGACAATAAAAATAACTAATGGCATTAAGATATAATCTTTGAATGTTATATCAAAGTAGTGTTCATTTAATTGATTTATTAAGTCATCAGATAAAACTAATGTTCCTTTTAAATAGCTTCTGATAATTGTGAATAACTCTTGAGTTGCTAGATAATCATCAGTCCCTGTAAGGTCTTCCATTAATGAATTAAATGCAATTGAAAAATAATTGTCATTGAAAAGTTTAAATACGTCTTCAGGAATAATTCTAGAAGCTGTACTTACTCTATAAACAATGTCACCTTCAATAATACTAGCTTCATTTTCAGCTAATTCTGCTTCATCAACAAATTTATGTGTTTCACTAAGAGTTTCAAATACATCTTGAAAATTTTGTTCTAGTATATGAAATGCATCAAAATAGAATTCAGCACCACTATGTACATCAGCAAATCTATATTCACCTGCTGTGTAACCAAATGGAAGATTTCTTATTGCATTTATATTGTATTGCATAACTACACTCATTAACGAATTATTGAATGTTAAATTAGAATCTTGTGTTTCAACTTTTCTAAAGAAACTATTGCGATATCCAAGATTACTAAAGAATGAATTACTCTTTTGATCTATATCTACAACATAGAATTCAGTTAAGATTCCTCTATTGTATTGATCTACTACAGTATTATCATGTAAGAATTTTTGTAAATACGGAGACCATATGTGTATTTCATCTCCATCATTTTTAAAGCTATCAAAAACAAATAGGTCCATATCTTCATCATAGAATAATGTTCCGTATCGTTTGATCATGCTGTCAACTAAATCTTTAGTTCTTTCAGCCGTTTCTTGATCGGCTTTTTTAATAACTGCAACTTCAGTCCCACCTATATTATCATAGTTGAGAACGTATTTTTCAGATATATTATCTAATATTTCATCAGAATTATTAGGATAAAGATTATAAGTTATTTTATAATATTTTTTTGTACTAGCTCTATCAAATTGCACGTCGTCAATTCTGAATAGATGATCCTCAAGTCCCTCGAAATTAAATGTGAAGAAGTCTCCAGGATATGGTTTAACGCTGTCAGGTAACAGAATAAATTCACCGTTTACTAGACTTTGTAAGCCTTTTTCATTGATTTCATTTGTTATATCCATCATTTCAACACCATAAACAGGAACCTCGCTTATTTTTTGATAAAGATTCGGTGTGTTCGTGCCTGTTAATGAATGAACATTTTCTAATGATGAGTCTTGTTTAGTTGCAATATCATCTAATCTATAATACGTGATAAGACTAGGACTACCATCGATTCATTTTGCATAATCTTCAGTAGTTGCCTTAAGATATCTATCAGTTGTTTGGTTTATAAGATCACGTTGTCTTCTTAGTTTATCAGCCATAATATCACTCCCTTAATTTATTTCATATAAATAATTGTTCAGTAGTAAAAACTTATATAAAAATATATAATAAATATGAGATATGTAAAGGGGGACAATTATGAATACATATGCTTTAACAAATTTTTGGTCGTCTGGTGACAACTATAAATTTACGTGCTTATTTCAAGTTAGCAATATACGGGAAAATGTATTTAGTATTTTAAAGGTATTAATAGGAAATGGAAAATTAGTATTTGATAATTCTCATGAACATACGTTTATTACATGGAACTGGAAAGAATACAAACATTCCCTGAAACTTTATAGAGATGTTATAGAGATTGAAAATACTTATAATGACAAAGTTATAGAATTTGAAGATGATGAAGCCGCCTTAGTGTGGTATAAATTAAATTATTAGAAGGGAAAAATTATGGACGAAAATAAGTTAGGAAATGTATTTAATCAAAAAAATATTATTATAAGAAGTATAGAAGATTTTTATGTTGTATATAATTTACTTTTAGAAGCTGATTATTCTTGGGCTTCAGTAGTTGATGCTGCTGATCCTGCAAGTATTTTAAAACTAATAAAAGCTTATATTAATATGGGTGAAATTATATTAACAACTGATTACATGGGTGGTAAAGAGCTTTCTTATTGGAGATCGCTTGAAAGTTTTAATAACAATACTTATAAAAGCAAAACCATAGATTATTCAGATCTTAGAGATTTAGATGAAGATGCGTTAAGATTATGGTTTATATTACAATGAAAAGAAAGGACTATTATTATGTCTTTAAATATAATAGATACGTTTAATCAAATTCAAACTAAAACAGTACAAAAAGGAGTAAGTAAAATGGATATAAAAGATATGTCTGGAACTGATATATTAACGCATTATGCACAAAAACTTAACCGAGCATATCGCAGATATAAATTAATGTATCTTAATAGGGTAAATTATGGATGAAATTAAAGTAGACACTATATTTAAAGGTAAAAATATTATTATACGAAATATTAATGATTTTCATAGTATATATAATTTACTTTTGAGTGTTGGTTATGAATGGGTTGTAGATGAAAAATATAATAGTAAAAATGAAATTTTAGATGAAGTAATTAAACATATTAACAAAGGCGAACTTGTATTAACTCCGGCTCATGCAAAAGGAATGAACATGAAACTATCGTTTTGGGGTTCTTTGATTGATTTTAATGAATATGCGCTTAACGAAGTTGCCATTGAATACTCAGCAATTAGAGATTTAGACAAGGATTCAATGATATTATGGTTTAAATTACAATAGGAGACTACTATGAAAAAATTTGAAATACACATGCCAAAGTATACTAGTTGTCCAACAATGGAAGAAAGAGAAATTTTTGTATTAGAAAATTTCGAGCTAGTGCTTGCAGCTGTAAATAAAAATACTGATTGTATAAATGAAATTATAATATCTTGGGTAAGGTTAAAGGACGCCAACTTAATATTTTAAACATGTATATGATACCACGTACAGACGATGGCTATGTAATTCTAGAAGCAATATGCGAAGCATTTGTTCCTAAATTAACAGAAGACATTAATCTTATATTAAAATTTAACAAAACTAAAATAATAACATAGGGAGGAACACAATGCAACAAATTGATTATAAAAGCAGAGAGGACTTACGCACTGCAATAAGTATGGTTATAAAAAATTCTACAGAGTTTCAATCTGTTGAATACCGTACTAAAGTTACTGAAGAACGTATTTTAACAGCCATGCAAACGGGTGATATTACTAAAATTATTAGAGCTTTTAAAAATTTTACGAATACATATTATTATATGGTTTGCAGAGGGGTTGTTATGGATGTTGAAGATAATTATTATTTTACAGATACAGAGCAATTAGCAAATAAATATATTTTTATTGTTGGAGAGGAACAAATTAGCTTGTTTGATTTATACAATATAAGTGACGCAACCATTATAAAAAATCTTGAGTATTTTAATTTTGGACAAACACTAATTTTTAAAATGGTATATAGCCATTTTATAAATAAACATGATTATATAACAGCTGAAGCAGTTTATAAATTAATGATATCTGTATACGCTGATCGTGTTAATACTAATGATAATAAAGAAAGATTTCCTATAATATCACATGTATCAAATGATTATATACCATTTCTTACATATGCTGATAAAGCTGGGCTTATAGATAAATCTATGATTGCTCGTTATCTTAAAGCAATATATAACAAAGAACTATATATAAAGAATGAGTTTGACCGTGTATTTTATAATAAAATGCAAGCTAAATATAGCGATTTCTTTAGATTATCAAATGTATCATCATATCTTATCGATGACAAAGATGGATTAGTTAATAATTTTGATTTGGTTGATTCTGATTCGGTAGTACGTGAAAGAGTATTTAGAGTATTTGATGGAGAATCTGGAAAGATTTTAAAGGCTATGCTGGATGAAGATTTTGAAAGAACTCACAAAATGTTAATAAACTTTTTAAATATTCAATACTATAAAGGAAAGAAACAAAAGCAATTTATATCAACATATTCTAGATTGAAAGATATTTTAGAACGAAGAGGACATAAGCTAGATGTATTTCAATTAAATGACGATTTACAATCACATATCGTACTTGATATACTAAACTAAAAGGAGAAAAACATGGAATTTAATGTACTATTAGAAACAATTATTGATGGAAAAATAGAATACTTAATTGAATATAAGAGGCGTTTAGGTATATATCGGCTAAATGAAGGATATAAATTGTTAGTTGGAAAAATGTCAACTGGCGTAAATTATCCAGATATGTTTGCATATTGTGAGTCACCAGGATGTCTTATAGTTAATGAAAATACAGATGCTATTGATGTGGAACCAGTTGTAGCTAGAATATCAAGCAATGGTTATGTAGAAATAGATGTCCCAGCTTTAGGCCGAACTGATAATGCACATAGAATTGTTGCATTTTCATATTGTAAAAAAGAAACAGTGATTATAGAAGGTGAATTTGTAAAATTTGATGTAGACCATATTAACGGTGATAAACAGAATAATAGACCAGAAAATCTAGAATATACTATTCCGCTTATTAACCAATATCGAGCAGTTGTTAATAAATATAAAGGTGCTTCAGATCGATTTATGAAAGAACTTACAAGAGTTTTTGACGAAGCTGATCCTGAATATAAAGCATTTGCATTAAAAAAATTAAAAGAAGAGCTAGATAGATAGTTCTTCTTATTTCTTAAGGAGGCTATTTTATGAGATATTTTAATGAATACATAACTGAAGAAGAGTTACTTAAAGAATTAGAAAATATAGAGGCCTACAATATTAACGCACTTAATCAATATTATAAATGGAAAGAATATTACTATAGCTTAGATCTTAAATATCGTAGAACATCTAATTTTCGAGGAAAACCATTTAAGAGAGATACACTTCCAAGTTTTTTAGCATCTAGACAAATTAGCAATGAACTATTATATAAATATAAAAAATTTGTGTTTAATTCAAATTTTCGTTTAGAACGTATATTATGGGAATTAGAAATTCCATGGGATATATTAAAACTATATACGAAAAGAATTCTTAAAAGCCCTAGTATTTTAGAAGCTGTATTTTTACAATTTATAGATTACCAAAATGTAACTGAAGCTTTTTTAGTAGAAAATTGGAATTTATTTAGAAGCTATAGTGGCATTAAAGAATTTAAAAAAGTATTAAATTCTAGTGACGGTTATAATGATCTTAAATTGTTATTAAGATTTGAGCCTGGAGAATAAAACTTTAAAAAAGTTAGAACTAAAAATTATGCCAGGAGGTATTTTAATGAAATTAATAATTGTAGAATCACCCGGAAAAATTAAGACTATCTCGTCTTTTCTAAGTTCCGACTATCAGGTAATGGCTAGTATTGGCCATATCCGAGTATTAGACAAAGTTGGGAAATACAAACTAGGAATAGATGTAGATGGAGATTTTGCTCCGACATATAAAAATGATCCAAAGAAAGCTGACGTAATTAAGAAATTAAAAGCAGCAGCGAAAAAAGCAGAACTCGTATTTCTAGCGGCAGATAATGATTTGGAAGGCGAGAGTATAGCATGGCATCTCAAAGAGGTATTAAAAGTGCCAAAGAAAAAACTTAAGAGAATTACTTTCAATGAAATTACTAAGAAAGCTGTAAATGACGCAATTAAGAATCCTAGAACAATTGATGAAGAAAAAGTAAATGCTCAAGAAACTCGTAGACTTATTGACAGAATTGCAGGATTTAGATTAAGTGGTTTAGCTCTATCTAAATTAAATGCAAAATCTGCAGGTCGAGTTCAAAGTGCAGCATTGAAAATTTTAGTTGATAAAGAAAAGGAAGTTAAAGCATTTAAACCAGTAGTTTATTTTGATCTATTCTTACCTTTTACTAAAAGCAAGAAAGCGTATGAAGCTCAATATGAAGGTTCTGGTACAAAAGTAGTAAAAAGAATTCCTACACAAGCTAAATTGGACGCAATCCTTAAAGATTGTAAAGGAAAAGATTATATTGTGAGTAGTATAAAACAAACTAATCGTAATATAAAGGCTAAAACCCCTTATACAACTTCAACGTTTCAACAAGAAATGTCTTCTAAATTAGGATACGCTTCTAAGAAATCAATGAAGGTAGCTCAAGAATTATATGAAGGACGAATTGTGAATGGAACTCATTATGGTTTAATTACTTATATGAGAACTGATAGTATTCGTTTAGCATCTGATTTTGTAAAAGAAGCTAAAACAAAAATTGTAAAAGATTATGGCGCTAAATATTATTCAGGAAAAATTAATGGTAAGACTGCCGCAAATGCACAAGATGCACATGAAGGAATCAGACCAACTCATTTAGAGTTGACACCTGATGTTGTAAAACCATTTTTAAGTACAAATCAATTTAAAGTGTATCAATTAATTTATGCAAGAACACTTGCATCTTTAATGGTTGACGTGGAAGTTAAGGACACAAAAGTTCTTATAAAAAACGGAAAACATAAGTTTGGAATCTCAGGAAATGAGCTAATTTTTGATGGTTTTTATCGAGTTTACAAAGAATATAACGAAGAAGACAAAGAATATCAAATTTTACCGGCATTTAAGAAAGACGAGAAAATTAAAAACAAGACTTTACGCTTCGAAAAAAAGGAAACGCAACCGCCAAAAAGATATACTGAAGCTTCTTTAGTTAAGACTTTAGAAAAAGTAGGTATCGGAAGACCTTCTACGTATGCGTCAATTATGACAACTCTTACAACTAGAGAGTATACAAAAAATGAAGGAAAAACATTGGTGGCACAAGATAAAGGTATTGAGTTAATTGCAATGCTTGTACAATTCTTTAATGAATCTGTTTTAGATGTTAAATACACTGCTGAATTAGAGCAAACAATGGATGAAATTGCAGCGGGTACAAAAGTAAAACTTGATGAATTGAAAAAGTTTTATACTGAATTTAATCCACTTGTATTAAAAGCAGCTAGAGAGTTTAAAAAAGTAAGTACAGCTGTTGAGACTGATAAAATCTGTCCTAAATGTGGAAAAGGTAAATTACTAATCCGCAAAGGCAGATATGGAACATTCTATGCTTGTAATAGATATCCTCATTGCAAATTCACTGAAGCAATTCTTTCAGATGACCAACAGGCAGCCAAAACTGCAAGAGATGAAGATCTAAAAACAGCACCAGTATGTCCAAATTGTAAAGTAGGAAAAGTAGTTAGGAAAGTTGCAAGGAAAGGTAAGTCTGCAGGCTCAGCATTTTATGCTTGTAATAATTACCCAGCTTGTAAAACAACTTATACTGAAGAAGAATATAAAAATGAATTTTAAAGAGAATAACCTTTGGGTTATTCTTTTATTTTAAAGGAGGATATATGAATAAATATGCAGCAATATGCTTTGGTGGTAATGGTGCGGACCAGTGCCATTGTTTATTGCAAATTAAGGATGTAGTAAAAGATCGTGATAAACTTATTGTTTTAGCTGTATTAGTAAACACTAGTAACATGCTAGAATTTATGATGGAAGATGGTTTTATAGTATATATGTGGGGCCATAATATGCATACATCCCGAACTATTTTAGACACTCAGTATGGCGATAGAATTATGGAATTTGAAGATGAAGATACTGCGTTATTGTGGTATAAATTAAATTATTAAAGGAGGAAATAATATGAGAAATCCAAAATATATTAAAACTGAAAGAAAGTTAGCAACTATTCGTAAGGTTAAAGAAATATATCCAATTAAAGGTGCTGACCGAATTGAGGTTGCAGTTGTCGATGGTTGGGAATGTGTTGTTAAAAAGAGTGACAATTTCAAAAAAGGCGACAACGTTATCTATATTGAAATCGATAGTATTGTACCTGAAAGACCAGAATTCGAATTTCTTAGAGACAGAAAGTTCAGAATCAAGACAATTAAGCTAAGAAAACAAATATCGCAGGGCTTGGTGCTAGATCTATCAAGCTTAAAAAAGAAAAACTATAAATTAGGTGCTGATGTTACAACTGAGATGGGCATCCTAAAGTATGATCCTGAATTAGCTAAGGAACGAGAGGTAAAACTTAAGAAACCAAAAACGAGATTAGGTAAATGGCTAATGAAATTTGCATGGTATCGTAGCTGGAGAAAGAGAATTTATCGTTCAAGTGTTAAATCATTTCCAGGATGGATCTTTAAAACAGATGAATCTCGTGTTCAAAATATAGTAAGGCTTTATGATGAAGCTGTAGCTAGTGGAAAAACATTTACAACATCAGAAAAAGTTGATGGACAAAGTTTCACAACTTATGTTACAGAAAAGGAAAAAACGTTTGTTTGTAGTCGTAATCTAGGTGTTTCCAAAACTGGAAATTCAAGTTATGCGTCAATATTTAAGAGTTGTGATCTAGATACTGTACTTAAAGCACTTAAAAAAGAATTAAATTGCAATAGACTTGCACTTCAAGGTGAAATTTGTGGACCTGGAATTCAAGGAAACAAATATAAATTAGAAACATACAAATTATTAGTTTTTAATCTTATTCCAGATGGAAAGAAATTAGATTATGATACTATGACATCAATGCTTAAACCTTATAATATTGAAACAGTTTATCAACTTGACAGCGATTTTACATTGCCTGGAACGATTAAAGAACTCGTTGAATATAGCAAAGGAATTTCGCACTTCTACAATAGAAAAAGAGAAGGCGTTGTAATCAGAAGTAAAGATTATACAATGTCATTCAAAGTAATTAATCCAGAGTTCTTATTAGAAGACAAGGATTAGAAGGGATGCTATAATGGTACTTAATATATTTATAACAATATTTGCAATTGGCGTAGTTATAATGTTAGTTGGAATGGTACTAAATAATAATAAAATTATAGGTGTTGGTTGTCTTATATTTTCTATAGCACTACCAGCAATTATACTTAGTAAAGTGACTTTTGACTACTCATATATAATGTATGTAGGATCTACAGTGATGTCTCTTTTAGTATTAATGCTTATTTATTGTAGTGTTCAGCTTATACGAACATGATTGAAATCGTAAGAGCCCTAATCGAAGGTAAAACTGGAGAAAAAGTAAGAATTCTTGAAGGTGATATCCTTATAGAAGACCTTGATATTAATGACGAACTTATTTGTATGGAAACTGACGGAAATATAGTTAAAGATGCTGTTATTTCAAAGAAAGATTTTTTCTATAATGAGTGTTTGCATAAAAGCTTTTCTATTTATGATAAAGATGTTGTAAAATTAATTGTAGAGAATTATAAAAATAACAAAGAATGGGTTGGGTTAGTTTATCGCAAGAATAGAAATTTTGCAAGTAATAATCCACGACCTATTCCAGAAGCAATAGAATTATTATTAAAATTACGAGGAGAATAACTTAGGTTATTCTCTTTTTAATATGGGAGGTTAATATGGAAAAGGAATTAATGAAGCTTCAAGCACAGTTTGAAAGAAGAAAAAAATTAGAAAAATATCTTAATAAACCAAAGATAATTAAGCATGCAATGCGAATAATGAAGTGTATTGGAGAAGCATTTATTCCTGAAGTAAAGCTAAAAGTAAATCTAGATGGAGCGAGTTGTACGTGTTGGTTGTCATTAGAAACTAATAAACTTCGATTAGAATCATTAATGTTTAAAGCTTTCTGTGATGAAAATTATCCGAAATTAATATCTGTAAAAATAAGCAGTAGCAATACGATGGTTTATTCATATCCATCAAGATATTATCAAACAGGTTTATATGATGATGTGATTCGTACAACACCATTATTTTATAAAACATTTGAAATGACTGATAAAGAATTTGATTTATGGTTTAGGTTACAATAATGGGCTTTCGTGAAGAAATGAAAACATGGATACACAAAGATGATGAGCTAATTAAATTATTAGAGCCAAAAAAAGTAAAGCACCATGTTATTCGAATAATGGAACATCTTGGAGATGCATTTATTCCTGATATTCCAACTAAAGTAACTCTAAAATCTATGGATTATTATTTACAACCTACTAATGAAAATATAGAGATTACGAAAAGCCGCTTTAAAGTATTCTTTAAAAATAGTTTTAAAAAACTTATATTTATTATAGATTTTGATTATTTGCATTGTGTGTATGCAGATTATAGTAAATATTTATATACAGGTATTGATAATTATGAATATATGAAAGAACAAGTACCATTATTTTATAAAACATTAGAAATGGATGATGAAGAATTTGATTTATGGTTTAAATTACAATAGGAGGGGTTTATGGCAAAAAATAAATATAAAGATTTTGTAATGGGTCTTCCTGGTAAATCTCTTTCGGCACTTATGAAAAAAGAAGCACAGAAAAGATTTAGATTTTGTAAATTATTATTATGGATATTATGTTAGTTATGGAGAGTATGGCACTGGTTTCTGTATCAATGGATTTGATATGAACGATGCGGTTATATCTGATTCCGATACAAGTATTACATATACAACGGATCATACTCGTGTTACAAAATCTATAGAAATGGTTTTTGAAACATTTATAAAGAAGGGTATGATGTTTCAACGAAGGCGCTTTTATCAAATACATAAATAACAAAAGATAACCTATCGGTTATCTTTTTTTTTTATTTTTCTAGTTGTTCGATTTTTATTTCTAAATCATCAAAGTATCTTCCATCGGAATATAAAATGTCTAAGTCTTTTGCTAACCTATCTAAATATTCTGCGTACGTTAAAGTCTTATCATTTAAAGCGGAATAAAGAAGTTGCAATCTAAGAACGCCAATTCTGTGTTTTAGTTGTGCATAAGTTCTTCCATAATCTTTCGCCAGTGTGACCATATTCTTTATACCTCCTTTTTAAATTTATGGCAAAACGCCATATTATTATATATCTATAATTATTTGTTCTATCTTTAAACTAAAATTTTTTTTCTTTTAAAACTAAACATAAAAAACTAAATAAAAAAATCTAAAAAACATACTGAATATATATTATAATTATGAGTTTATAGGGAGATAAAATATAAAATAAGGAGGAATAAAAATTATGGAAATAATTAAAGTAATAGCAATTGCAGCATTATGTATATATATATTAATAGCTATAGTTATATTTCTTGTAATGCTATTTGGAGTTAACAATGCTAGTATTAAAGATGAAATGCCTTCAACGTTAAAAACTATGAGTACACTGAAATTGGTATTAATAATATTAGTTACATCAGTATTTTGGCCTGTATCATTTCTTTTAGCAAGCAATGTAGCTAAAAAAGAAGAATTACATGAAGATGACAATGTTTATGAAGAACCAGAACCTTGGTTTAAAAAAGTTATAGAAGAAAATGAAAAGAAAGAGCCATTTGGTGGTATCTTTGATATTAGCAAAATGCATAGTATATCTGATAAAGATGCTGAAATGCTTAGAAAAACAAGGGAGAAAAAATATAAGCCTTTTAAGGAGGGAACTGATGAAGAAAACTCTTGATCCAAAGATAATAGAAATATTGAGAAATGATCCAAAATCTCCATATATTAATATAAAAGAAGTATTTAAAACTATGAGTATTGTTAATCAATTTCCAAAAGATTTATTACGTCAATTAATACTCGCATATGGTGGGGCAGATATATTATTTGGCTCAGCTATGTATTATAGATTTGTTGAATTATATAATAATTTTGATGTGGATATGATAAAAGAAATGTTAAAATATGAATTCTCTTCAATGATAAATATGAATATTGATTTTGATGAAAATGGGAATAATGGAATATTATCAGTATCAGGATTATTCAGAAATCTACGTAGATATGTTGTAGATGGACGGAAAAACCTTGTTGAAGAAATAATTATTGAATTTTATCCAAAATTTATAGAATCTATAAAATGTACATCAGAACGCCAGGGATCAACTACTACTCCAGAAAAATTATTTACTACTATGTATATATTATTTATCGATAGCGAACCATCTGAAAATTTAAAATTATTTTTAAAATTGCAATAGAAAGGAATATGTAATGGCAGAAAAAGTAAAAGGATTTAAAGATTCAAATGACCAAAGAAAATTTACTCTAGAACTACGAAAAATTCTAACATCAAAGGAATTTACTGATATGATATCAATATATAATATTCATATTGGCGCATATGGACATGGTGAATTAACTGGAACTTCTGTTGAAATATTACTTCAATATATAGTAAAAAAGATTTCATATGATATTACTTTGGAACCCAACCATAATATTATTTATTATTATTATATAAACGGTATTGATATAGCTAATAGACTAAACGGTATTGACTGTATTATAAAATATAATAATTGCAATTATCGCATTTATAGTAATTTTTGGGACACTTTACATTTAAACATAAATGAATATCTTTCTGATGCTGAAAAAATACAAAAACGAGAAAATATAGAAACTGATTATGCTGTAGTTTCTATAAATGGGAAATCAGCACTTGTTAAACTTATTGATGGGGATAGACGTGCAATTGCATCAAAAAGATATGTAAAAAAAGAATTAATCGATGGAAAAGATGAAGAAGCCATAAAATTACTGTATAAGCTTAATCCAAATGGTTTAACAAAAGGAGAGACAAAATGACACAAGAAGAATATAACAAATTAACCGACAAGTTAATCAAGTACTCAGAAGCATATTATAATGACGATAAATCATTAATAACTGATAGAGAGTTTGACGAACTATTAGTCGAATCACAATATATGGAAAAGAAACATCCGGAATGGATCAGAAAAGATTCTGTGACACAAGCTGCGGGAATTGCTACAAATGGCGATAAGACGAAGCATGATAGAAAGATGTTATCACTAGGAAATACATATAATAAAGAAGAAATTCAAGAATGGTATAATAAAATGGTTCTTGAAGGCGCTAAAGAATTTATCGTAGAATACAAATATGATGGCGTAAGTTTCTCAGCTAAATATGAAAATGGAAAATTAGTTAAAGGTGTATCTCGTGGAGATGGAGAATATGGTTTAGATATGACTCTTAATATGAGAATGATTGATGATCTACAATTACCAGAAGACTCTACTTTTTCAGGTGAAGTCCGTGGAGAAATTATGATGTCTAAAGCTGAATTTAACAGACTGAATGACGGGTTGGCAGAGGACGACAAACATGCTAATCCAAGAAACTTAGCATCAGGAACGTTGAAGCTTCTTGATATTGAAAGAATTAAGAAAAGAAAGTTAATCGCATTTACGTATTGGCTAGAGAACAGTCCATTTGAACATTATGACTCAATGGCTTCTTTACAACGCATAGGTTTTAATGTTGGACCAATGTTTAGAGCAATTAATTTTGATATTCTATGGGATACTATAGTTGAAATAGAAAAGATGAAGCCAGATTTATCATTTGAAATTGATGGAGCTGTAATAAAAGTTAATGATAGTTCATTATGGAAAAAAATTGGATTTACTTCTAAGTTTCCTAAATGGGCTAAAGCTTATAAATACGAACCTGAAAGTATAGTTACACGAGTTAATAGCATTACATATCAAGTTGGTAGAACAGGAAAAATAACACCTGTTGCTGAATTAGAGCCTGTATTATTATCAGGATCTACAGTTGCAAGAGTGACTTTAAATAACAAAGCATACATGAAAGACATGGATATTATGATTGGAGATTATGTTGACGTTAAAAAGGCAGCTGAAATCATTCCATTCATTAAAGAAGTATTAGTTGAACGAAGAGATATTGATGGAGAACCTAGAACGGCTTCACCATTCCCGACTATATGTCCTAAATGTGGAACTAAATTAGTAAAACAAAATAAAGATCAACAAGATTATTTCTGCACTAATGACGATTGTGGTGCTAGAATAGTAGGAAAATTAGTTAAATATACAACAGATATGGAAATTGATGGATTCGCTGAAGTATTAGTTGACAGACTTTACTCTGCAGGATTTCTATGTTCCATTCCAGATTTATATAAGTTAAAGAATTTCAAACATTTAATGGCAGACCTTGATAGAATGGGTACAAAATTAGTGACAAGATTATTGAAAAATATTGAAGACTCTAAGACTCAAAAGCTAGTGAACTTTGTTCATGGCATTGGGATTAAGAACGTTGGAAATAACACTTCAAAGCTTCTTGTTAAAAACTTTGGAACTATGAAATTAATCATGGGTGCAACTAAAGAAGAACTTATTGAAATTGAAGACATTGGTGAAATTGTTGCCAATAGTATTTATACATATTTTAGAGATCCAGACAATAAAGTAATGATTCAAGGATTGTTGGATATTATGGATTTAGAAGAACCTATAATTGAAGATAAAGGAGATTTACTAAAACTTGATGGAAAGAATTTCTGTATAACTGGTGCGCTATCATTAAAACGTGACGATTATGTAGAATTACTTGAAAATATGGGTGCTAAAGTTGTAAGTGGTGTGAGTAAGAAAACTCATTATTTAATTACAAATGCAACAACACGTACAACCAAATATATAAAAGCAGAAACTCTTGGAATTCCAATCTTAACTGAAATGGAATTATTAGAAATGTGTGATTCACTACATTTATTAAAAAGGCTGACAGTATAATGAAAACATATTTTGTATGTGCATATGATGATAGTCGAAGAAATAGGTTTCTAACATTATACCAAGTTGATAATAAACGAGAACCAATTATTACTGGTAGTTATACTTATGAATTTGATATAGTAAAAGTGTTAATTGGCTCAAACAGATTAAATTTTAGAAAAGATGAAAATGGTTATTATAAATGGTCTTGGAAATCTTTTAGCACTAGAGAATTTCCGGCATTATATGATACTGATCCAAATGATAATAAAAAACTAATAGAATTTGAAGACGATGATGCTGCATTATTGTGGTTTAAATTAACATACTAAAAGGGATAGAAATATCCCTTTATTTAAAGAGGAGGATTACAATGGAAAGATATTTTGATTGCTATCCATGGGATAAGAAAGAATTAACTTTAGCAGATTATTTAAATTGGAAAGACAAAGCTCTTCGTTTAAAATATATAACTAAATTAGAAGCAGTTATACAATTTTTAGAACTTATTGAAGCAGTGCTTCCAAGTGATGAAGATGTTTTAAAAACACCATTTATGGATGAATTTTTAGAATTAAGAATTCCTAATGGAACTGATCCACAATCTGCCAATATGAATATACTGTCAATAAGCTATAAATATGATAGTGGGTATATATCAACTACAGGTGTTGCAGAGCTTATTGGGGCTGGTTATCAAAGATGCTCATATAATTCTATTAAGACACATATAAAAGTAAAAGATTTAAATAAGAGAGATGAAAATGCATTTAAATTATTCAATGCAGTATTTTTATTATTTGAAAAAGTAAAAGACAACTTGACAGATGACTATACGTTATTATTAAAGTTACAAGAATGATAAAAAGTATAAATGAATACAAATTATATAACAAAAAGAATACTAGAATACTTAAAAATTTATGTGAAATTATAGATTTTTTAAGAAGTATTGAAGCTGTCTTAGAAGGTGAACCAGCTATTGTTGAATCACAATTTATGGATGGTTTTTTAATGTCTAATATATTTCCTAAGACAAAAGTATGTGAAATATTATTTTATAATAATGGTAATAGCGATGAAATTTTAGATCAAATGTTAGGAATACATGGCTATACAAAAACAAAGCGTACGATTAAACGTATTTATAAAAGATATAGATTAGTTAAACGTTATATGACTGATGAATATAAATTATTACTAAAACTTAATTAGAAGGAGCAACATAAATGGATGAGAACGTAAAAAATTATAAAGATTATATTTCAAAATATGTAGCAATATCAATGAAAATAGGAAAAGTTTATATCGAAGATGGATTGCAATTTGTTAATCCAAGAATTGATTACAACGAACTATTTACAGCGATAATGCGTGATTATTCTGCAAAAGAATTTACGTCTTTCGAAGAAAAAATAATCGAGAATTATGTATTTGAATTTATATCTATAAAGAAAGATAAAACACATGCAAATTTAATTGTGCATAAAAAGAATACACGATACTTTAATGTAGGTAAATAAGATGAACGCCCGAGAAATGTGGGAAGCTTTAGGTTGGATTTATCAATTATTAGATGGTGACCCATCGTATGAATATATAAGTGGTGGCAGAGATGGAAAAAGTCTTGATTATAGAAAATTAATAAGCTTTGAAATGGAAAGAAAAGTATATTACAGTTTTAAAATAGCTAAAGAGTACAAAGACTTAGCACAACCTTGTCTGCATACTCCAGAAGAACATAAAGCTATACATCAACAAATGATAGAGTTAGGGTGGATTTGATGAATAAACTTGAAACTTATACGCATATATTTGATATATTATGGAAAGATGCGGATATTAAAAAAGAAAAATAGTCTTTACTCAACTTTGACAATGGCATTATATAAAAAAAAACAGATGTAATAGTTTATTTATATATACAAATAGCGGAGCACTAGACAAAATTATACACAAAAAATTTAAGTATCTTAAGCTTCATACTACTGTTATATATGAACCTTTTAGTATGGTACTAGGAGATTCTGCGATTATTGGTGAAGCAGATGTATATTTTACTATACCAGCTTATATATTAGATATGGACGAAGAAACTTTAGATTTATGGCTAAAATTACAATAAGGAGAAATTATGATTAAAATAATATCAGGATTCGCAGGAATTGGTAAAAGTACTTTAGCTAAAGTAGCTTGTAATATAATCGATTTAGAATCAAGCGAATACAAATGGAACTATACAATAGACACGTCAGAAATGACAGTTGAAGAACGAAAAGGAATTACTGAACGAGTTCAAGATCCAGAATGGCCAATGAACTATATTCAAGCAATTAAAGAAGAGTCAGAAAATTATGATTATATTTTATTATGCATGGACAAACCAGTCAGAGACCTTTTAGTAAAAGAAGGAATTGAATTTGCTTTAGCATTTCCAAGTTTAGATAGTAAAGATGAATATATCGAACGACTTAAAAATAGAGGAAATAATCAAGCATTTATTAATCTTATTACTAAGAATTATGATAAGTGGATCAATGATTTAATGGAAGAACCACAAGATAAGATGATTGTTAGACCAGGAGAATTCTTAGCGGATGTTATCGGCCCAGAATTTACTTATAGCCACTCTGATACTATGCTAAATAAATTGTTTAATACGGAGGGCTAAAATGGGAATATTAATTTTATTTGCGATGTTATTCTGTCATATAGTAGATGATTACTATTTACAAGGATGGTTAGCAAATGGAAAACAAAAGAGCTGGTGGGAGAAAAATGCGCCAAGTGCTAAATACAAAAAAGATTATCTTATGGCATTATTTATGCATGCATTTAGCTGGAGCTTTATGGTGCACATTCCACTTATAATTTTTAGTGGAGCTAGTGGCTGGATAATAGGAGCTTCAATAGTTATAAACTGTATTATTCATGCAGTTGTAGATGATCAAAAAGCAAATCGAGGAACGATAAATTTAATTCAAGATCAGAGTATTCATATGATCCAACTTGCAATAACATTTATATTATTTGCTTGGGTATTCTAAATGAATTATATCGAATTTTATAATTGTTTTACTATTACAGAAACCGACTTACTTGAATTACCTGGAAAGCTTATATCACTTCGTTATAAAAATAGTAAATATTATTATGAT
>Ga0307990_1001056_pt1 | contig 23554 bp, 19 predicted proteins | sample EllFjometagen129_FD_203168 | JGI IMG/M metagenome (GOLD analysis project Ga0307990, IMG submission 203168) | Marine microbial communities from Ellis Fjord, Antarctic Ocean - #129 | ecosystem: Environmental > Aquatic > Marine > Unclassified | place: Southern Ocean | collected 2014-10-08
GAATAAAAGTAAGCATTTTTTAGGTATTGACATTTCCTCAAATGTGTTTGATGTTGTAGATCATGAGGACAAACACACCCAGTATTCAAATGATCTTCCCGGATTTAAAAAATTTGGTAAGACAAAGGTAGAAGCGCCCCTCGGCTCCGCTCGACCAGGACCGCGAAGCTGCTATTGAGCTCCACATCGAGCGGAGTCGAGGGGTGTAGATGTCTGTTGAAAAGCGAAGGGATTAAATATCAATAGCCCCGGATCAACGATCCGGGGTTAATCATGTAATCCCCTAATCTGCGTAATCCCGGTTCAGACAATTGACGAAGATGGTGAAAAGGGGGTTGGGGATTGGATCAATCGCGTCTCTACTCCTTAATAACCCAGTTTCTCCTCTATATCTTTTGGCAGAGCTTCCTTGTTAAGTATGAAGAACAGGGTATTTTTTCTCATAAATGCTTCAGAAGCATAAAAGTATCCTCCGTAAATATGTGAACCAACACCCCATGAGTTCTTAACTTTATAGAATTTTTTACCATCCTGATCTTTTGCCATACCTGTGATATGCATCAGGTGATCATCCGTGGTCGTGTAGTTATCAAATTCCATTTGTCTTATCTCCTGGGTAATCTCTTTCTCAACTTTTGGTGATGAAAAATCATACATAAGTGCTTGCTTTTCCCTGGAAGACAGATCATCCCATTTGGCTCTTTCGAGGTTGTCGATATTCTCTACCGTTTGTTCCGGTACCAGTGCAACGCCATTCTTCCAGTCAAAGCCCTTATCGCTGATATCAGCATCCCAGCATACTGTATATCCTTTTTTAAGCGCATTGTCAAGTACGGCGATTAATTCATCGATGTTAACATTATCAATTGCATTCCATCCCCAATTGTCTGGAATCTCCAAAACAAATGGCTCATAGAAAGGATGATGTGTAAAAGACCCAACTGCCACGAAATCAGATGGATTAAGTCCTAAGGTGGAAGCAAAAGTCTCTGGAGTGAACTCTTTTCCTTCGTATGTAAATGAGGAAGGATACGCTCCCAGGTAAGAGTCAAGTAAACCTTCAAATCCGCTTTTCCAAGCCATGGAAAGCTTTTGGTTCCTGTTTTTCAAAACACCATCAATATACCCTTTAAGTACCGCATCCATTTCTCCGTGTACATGTCCCTTCTCCCCTATGACTTCACCTTCGAAGGCAGTTTCCGGTACAAGTCCATAATTGTTCCAGACATAGAATAAGTTTTGTCCCAGGCCGCCTCCGCCAAAATTAGTTTTGCCATGCATCCTTACATATTTTTCAGCTTTATCAGAATAGCAGTTCCTCACGAGAAACATCTCAGACAAATCGTACTCCCCTTTTCCAGTTCGAAGCAGTTCAGCTTCAAGAAACGATACAGCTGCAAAACTCCAGCAGGTACCTGAGCGGTGTTGATCTTTCATAGATGTTGCCGGAAGATCGATTTTGTCTTTAAAAGTATATGGCTTTGCTTGTCCGCTTACAAATTGAGCATTTGCAGCCAGAAGAAGTATTGCAATAGTAAATGTCACTCGTCTTTTCATGTCAGTTGGTTTATTATTATTATCGAAGGTGTAAAGTTTAGAAAAAAGTAGCAATGCAAAAAATGATTAACAACATTATTTATAACTACACAGATATGGTATTTATAAATTCATGAACTTTTTCGGCAAAAGTGCGCGAAACAGGTATCTTCAATTCTTCAAGGGTATCCATATAGATATATAGATTGGTCCCGGTCATACGCACCATTTTCACATTTTCAAAATTTACCATGAAAGAACGGTGGCAGCGACAAATTTGTGTTTTCTCCAATTCCTTCTCCAATCGTTTCATTGTATTCCTCAACATAAATTTCTTTATGCGGTCCTTGTCCTGGTAAAAAATTGTCACATAGTTGTCTGTTGATTCCAGGTAGAGCACATCAGCAGAATTTACAGATAAGCGTCTCTTATTGGTCTCATCATAGAAATTGATCATTTTCTTTGCGGTGTATTCCTTCAAAGTTGCCTGGGAGAGTTCGGCCAGCTGTCGTTTCTGATCGTTCCATGAGTACCAGAGCCAACTAATAGAATAAGGAATTGCAAGAACAAAAAGCGTAGCAAACAGCAACTTAATATACTGTCCTGCGATCTGTTCAGAGTTACCAAGAAGATAGATATCCATCAAGGTATATACTAAAGCCAGCAAAAGTATCTCCTGGGTAGTCCAAAGTATATAAACCAGGAAGTTTATTCGCTTTTTCTTTCCAAAAGCAACAAAAACCAGGCGACTGATTAATATGAACAACATCCCGGCAAGAATAAAAAGACTGGAATAGAAGAAAAACTCAACTGCCCCTGCTTCCCCTGCATCAAACCATGATTCAGCATTAAAGGGAGAATAGATATTGATAAATACCAGGGCAAATACCGCTGAAAATACTGTTTGCTGAAGAGCAATTGTTTTCTCTTTAAGGTAGGATGGTATTTCTCGGAAGAGGAAGTGCATGGGGAGAAAATAGAGTTAATAGAGTGAACTAAAGTTAATAGAGTTGGTGAATTAATTTTCACAAATGTAAGAGATTTCGATTATCAATTTTATAAAACCAGTGCTTTTCTTTGAGGAGATGGATATCAGTCGTCCCGCTATTTTGAATTTTACCCCAGCAGACCATCTGATTATACCAGAATCGGGCTGTATACCCCAGTAATTGTAATGTATCGATAAGTTTTAAGAGATTCGATTAAACAAATTTTTGAAAGATGAAACTTAGTACATCATATAACGAGCTATTCAAGGAATTCCGGACAGCTTCTTCCTATCATCAATTAAAAGATTACCCGGCTGACATTGTTACCTTACCTTTCATTTCTGATACAAGCGGTTTACCAAAACGGCACGGTCATGAAGATAAAGAATCACGACAGTTTTTTCCTGATTCGGATGCATTTATTAAAGAAAACCGGGAATTTAAATATCACATATTCATTCCCCGTGGATACACAAAAGGAAACAAGGCCATCCTGCTTATGCATGGATTGAATGAAAAGAGTTGGAAAAAATATTTACCATGGGCCTTGTCGCTTACCCTAAAAACCAATTCTCCTGTTATTCTCTTTCCAATGGCATTCCATATGGACAGGGCTCCCTCTGCCTGGAGTCAGCCGCGAATGATGCAAAACCTTATGCAGTTAAGATCCAGGTTGATCAAGCAATTGTCAAAATCAACTTTTGTGAATGCTGCACTCAGTCACCGACTCGACAGCTTCCCTCATCGCTTTTATTTATCGGGATACCAGACAGCAAATGATATGTTCAAGCTTATTGATTCAATGAAAAACGGCTTGCACCCGTACTTTGAAAAAGATACCAGGGTTGATATATTTGCCTATTCCATTGGCGCTTTCCTCGCACAAAACATGTTGATTGCAGACGATAATAATATGTTGAGTGATAGCAAGATTGTACTATTTTGCGGTGGTTCTGTTTTCCAGGCTATGGATGGAGAATCGAAATTAATAATGGACAGCAGTGCCTTTCATAAGCTTCTGGATTATTTCATAAACGACCTGGAGCATGATATTACTGGGAACAAACCTTATACACAGCTACTAAAAAAATCAGCCCTGGGAAAAGCGTTTCGCTCGATGATCGGGCAGGATCACAACAGGGAAGTTAGAGAATCATATTTCAGGGCAAGCGCTGACCGAATCAAGGTAATTGGACTGAAAGATGATGCCGTGATGCCTTCCAGTAAAATTGTTGAGACCATGCGTGGTAAAAACTTTGATATCCCAACGCATATTGATATTATGGATTTGCCTTTTCAGTACTCACATGAGATGCCTTTTCCAATAGGAAAAAATGGCAGTGATGCCTTAATTGATGAGAGTTTTGAGAGTATCTTTTCTAAATCAGCAGAGTTTTTCTGCTGATTTATTTGATATCGATAATTTTCAGCTCTGTTCTCCTGTTTTTTGCTTTTCCCTCTTCAGTATCGTTGGTATCGACAGGTTGGGAAGCGCCATAGCCCTTTGCTTCAAGGCGATCTGCTGAGATTCCCTTATTGACCAGGTATTTCACCACTTCTCCTGCCCTCTTCTCAGACAATTCAGCATTGTAGCCGATAGTACCGGTATTATCCGTATGTCCGGAAATTTCAACCTTTACCTTGCTATTTAGCAGCAGAAATTCATGTATTTTATCCAGCTCAACAGTTGATTGCTTTTTTAGTGTATACGAATCAGTATCATAAAAGACATTATTTAATACCACTAGTTTTCCTGATTTAATTGGCTCCAGTGGAATATTCTTGACAAAAGGATCAAGATTTGAGTATTCCTGTGTCATTTGAAAATGATCGGAATAAAAAAGGTAACCCGGTTGAGAAACGTTAAAGGCATATGCTGCCTGAGAAGGCAGAATGATCAGGTAATCGCCCTCACCATCATTTGAATTGGCTTCCATAACCACATCACCAGATTCCAGATCGATCAGTTGAAAAGTAGCTTGCATCCCCTTCATATTTCTTGAGTCGTAGACACGTCCGGTCATATACGAAACAGGTATCGGTCTGACTTCCATGGGCAAATCAAAAGCGAAAATATCGATATCCGTTCCCTCTCTTCGGTTAGATGAGAAGTAGGCCCGATCACCCATCGCATTAACAATCATTCCAATTTCCTCGTTATGGGTATTGATTGGATATCCAAGGTTTTCGGGTTTGGACCACGATCTGTCGGCTTTCAATCGTGAGATAAACAGGTCACCCTGTCCCATCCCCATCCATCCATCAGAGGAAAAATAGAGTGAGTGTTGATCGGGATGAATAAATGGTGACTGCTCAATACCGGGTGAGTTGATGCTGTCTCCCATGTTGACAGGAGTATTCCATTGTCCATCCACAAGCTGTGATGCCCATATGTCGTAGTCACCGAAACCACCGGGTTTGTTACTTGTAAAGAATAGAGTCCGTCCATCGGCTGATATGGCCGGATGCTTTTCGCTGTACCTGGTATTCACCTGGTTCCCAAGATTTACCGGTTTACTCCATCTTCCATTTTCAATTTTTGAATAGTAAAGGTCACACATTCTTCCATGGCCATCGGAACGGTTGCAAGCCGTGAAATAAATGTATTTTCCATCCGCTGTAATAGATTGAGCTCCTTCATTCTTGTTCGTATTTACCGGAGGCCCCAGCGACTTACGCTGGAGCCAGACATCGCCCTCTTTCTTTGCGTAATAGAAATCTTCCTGCTCGCTGAGTGGTTCAGGTGGGAGCTCAGGATTCATTGGGCCTTTTACAGTAAAGAAAAGTGTCTTTTCATCTATTGACAGCGAAGGCCAGTATTCGGAGAGTGGAGAGTTAATTGACTTACCCAGACTTTCGGGATTAAATGGTACCGGGTTCTCAACAGCATGAATAGCAAATTCTGCATTTTTTCCCAGTATTCTCGCTCTCGCTACCGACATCTTGTCTATGATTCCAAATGTTTCCCACAAATCAATATGTTCCTTTGCTTTGTAGTACTCACCGACTGCAAATTCAACTTCCGCCACTTTCAAATATCCATCGGGATTACTTGAAGGATCAACTTCTAATCCTTTTAAAAAGTATTCGGCAGCTTTGGCTCCCTTGCCTTTGTCAAGATAAATCTGTGCCAGCATATACCAGGCCTCGATAAACTGATCATCCTTCTTAAGTGCCTTACAAACAAGCTCTTCTGCATCAGCATCATTTCTCAGGCGAAACTGTTCCTGCGCCTTCTCATAGCTTTTGATTGCTTTTTTAGAATCCGTGGAGTACTGGGCGGTTGCAGGTAAGGCCAGCAGAATAAGGAGGAGGAATGTGGTGAAGCGGTTTAGCATTGTTAATGGGTTAATGAGTTAATGGGTTAATGGGTTAATGAGTTAATGGGTTAATGGGTTAATGAGTTAATGGGTTAATGGGTTAATGAGTTAATGAGTTAATGAGACAATTTAATAAAATAGTTTGAATTAACTCCCAACTCAAGGCTCTCTATGTACTCAAGGCACTTCTAAGGTATATGCATATACTTATGTGCCTGGAGAGAAACCTGCCAGCCAGGATTTTCCTTTACAAACTCAATTATTCTGGGTAGCATTTCTTCCCTGACGCTCCATTCTGGTTGCAGGAACAGTTTGCACGTATCGCTCACTAATCCGGAGTTTTCAACGGCCCATTCAAAATCCTCTTCTTCAGCAATAATTACTTTCAGTTCGTGTGCCTCCAGGTGAATATTTCCTACAGGTGGCATATTTCTTTTTGGTGAGAGACATATCCAGTCCCACTCCCCTGTTAAAGGATAGGCACCGCTTGTTTCCAGGAAAGTAATGATCTCTTTCTCCTTCAGCATTTTGGTCAGGGGACCCATATTTGTCATGAGTGGTTCTCCGCCTGTAACAACTACTGCCGCTGCCGGACATAAGGAAGCGTTTTCCACAATCTGCTGTATATCAACCGGGGGATACAATTCAGGATTCCAGGAAAATTTAGTATCGCACCAGCTACACCCTACATCGCAACCACCTACTCTAATAAAATAAGCTGCTGAGCCCGTATGGTAACCCTCTCCCTGCAAAGTATAAAATTCCTCTACCAGTGGGAGTTTCATACCATTTTCAAACAAATCTTCCGTCTTCTTTGTCATCGTGTTATTCAATCTTTACACAAAAATACTAATAAGTAAAATATAGTGCCTGTTTATGTAATTGCTTCTCCGCTGTAACTGCTATTCTTCCCTTCTCATCAAAACAAACTGCTTCTACCTGGGTGCCAATCTTCAAAGGATACTTCCTGGCACGTCCTCCACATTTAATAACTGCAGGATCCGTATCAAATTTGTACACTATCAACACCGGAACATAGTTGCTATAACCAACCAGGGCTACCTCTTTTGATTTTGGGTTCACATCCGAACCCGTAATCAGGGCATCCACATAATAAACATTCCTGTGTTCTATGTTATAATGACCTGCCACCTTAGGCAAGGTATAAATCCTCGCAGATTTCCCCACCCAATCTTTTGAGAAAAGGTACAGGGAGTCTCCATAAGCAAAAATTGATTCACAGTCGTGCGAAAACCAGCCCGTAGAATTTTTAAATACTTTTTCATTATAAGAAAAAGTGATTTTTTCTGAGGAAGTTGTGATTGGGTCACTGTTTTTAATTCCACTTGCAGGGATCTTATATATTACCAATGTATCCCTTGTACCAAAATTGTTTCCCACATCTGCCACAAAGAAGAAATCACCATCATAGGCAATTGCCTCCCAATCTACATTTGTAGCATTGGCAATAATTGTTTTTTGGATGACAGATGACCTTTCAGAAAATGAAAAAATTTCTGCATCTGCCCCACTATCGTTGAATGTATAAAATACTGAATCGATAGCTTCGATCCCGCTGGTTTCAGTTAATGCAGGATTCAGGGTCGAGACTTTGTGTAATCCACCAGGAAGAGGATAACTGCATCCTGCAGAATAAAATGTATAGCTACAAGATGAAAAGAAGGGAATCAACAGCCATACAAAGAGCGTCCAATATTTCTTCAGAAATCTCAATACCTATTCTTTTAAATCACAGACAGAAATAAATTTCTCTTTGTATTCAGTGTTGTCAAAGATACCGGTAAATAATTCAGCTCCCGGTCCATAGGAATAAACGGGTACCATCATCCCGGTATGGCCATGTGTACTAAAAGCAACCTTTGTTGTTGCCTTCTCATAGTCACCTTCCAGCACTACCATACCACCTGTTTCATGATCGGCAGTAATTACAACCAGGGTTTCACCATCTTCCTTTGCAAAGTCAAGAGCAACTTGAACCGCTTTATCAAAATCCAGGGTCTCTGCAATTGTTTTCTCCTGGTCGTTTGCATGACTGGCCCAGTCGATCTGGGACCCCTCAATCATTATAAAGAAACCATCCTCATCCTGGCTCAGAATTTCTAATGCTTTTTTCGTAGCTTCAGGAAGCATATCTCCCCTGCCATCTAATGCGCCAGGATTAGCCCCATCAGCAGTAAAACCGGCAAGTTTCCCCTTGGTAAAAGCTTTAACTTCGTCTAAATTCCTGGCAATTGTGTAGCCCTTTTCTTCTAATTCTTTTGTAAGATCTCTCTTATCCTCTCTCTTGGTAAAATCATCCAAACCTCCTCCAATAAAAACATCAATGTCTGTCAAAAGAAAATCTGCAGCAATTGCCTGGTAATTCTTTCGAAGGGTATCGTTAGCGATAAATGCTGCAGGAGTTGCGTGTGTAATAGTCGAGGTGGCCACTAATCCTGTTGCGAGGCCATTCCGCTCTGCGACCTTCAGAATAGATTCCAGTTCATTATGATCCACATCAACTCCAATGGCTCCATTGTAAGTCTTTTTTCCGCAAGCCATTGCAGTCCCACTAGCACCGCTATCAGTTATATAACTAGTTGCGGAAAATGTTTTATGCAACCCAACATGCGAAATGCCCTCAAGTGAAAGAGATCCTCCATTGGCTGTCATTGCTGCATGTACATGGCTCAATCCCATCCCGTCTCCAATCATAAAAATGATGTTCTTTGTAACAGGTTTTGAATTTGAATCCCCCTGTCCTGTTGAACAGGAGAATGAAATAAGAAGAATAGAGCTAAGTAAGATTGAAAAATATTTTGTTTTCATTTTAGTAAAATAATTATTGAATAATAGTTTTTTTGTCCGGAAATTGGACATTGCAAGTTACAATTTATCGCTTGTTTTCCCCTGAAATATTTTGTTAAAATCTACAATCTTTTGAAAACCATGCTTTTTTGTATTTTCGTTAACTCAATATGATCAAAATATGAAAGCTATCAAAACTGCTCTTGCTTCCTATGGTATGTCAGGACTCGTATTCCATGGGCTATTGCTGGAGGCACATCCTGGATTTGAAATCAGGAAAGTGTTAGAACGTCACAAAAACGATTCGGAGCTTAAGCATCCAGGAGCAGTGCTCGTCAGAACTTACGAGGAGATTCTTGATGATCCGGAGATTGAACTCGTGATTGTAAATACACCCGACTACCTTCATTACGGGATGTCTCTGGCAGCTTTGCAGGCGGGAAAACATATTGTAGTTGAGAAACCTTTCACACTAAAAGCTTCTGAAGCTGATGAAATAATTGCCAAAGCAAAGGAGAGGAAACTGATGGTTTCTGTATTTCAAAACCGAAGATGGGATGGTGACTTTCTCACTGTAAAAGAGGTGATCAAAAATGAATTAACGGGGAGATTAGTGTCATTTGAATCGCATTTCGACAGGTTTCGATCTTATATCCAGGAATCGTGGAAAGAGGATGCCAGTTTAGGAGCCGGAACATTGTATAATCTTGGCTCACATATGATCGATCAGGCGCTTCAGTTATTTGGGATGCCAAAGCATTTGTTTGCTGATGTTCGTGCTCAGCGCACAGGCAGCATGGTTGATGACTCCTTCGATATTTTTATGTATTACCCTAATGTAAAATGCATTGTAAGGGGATCATATCTTGTGAAAGAACCTGGTCCGAGATATATTCTTCATGGTACTAAAGGCAGTTTTCTCAAGTATGGATTGGATCCACAGGAGCAGATGTTAAAATCAGGACATCTGCCGAGTGAGGAAAACTGGGGAACTGAGCCAAAAGAGAACTGGGGCCTGTTAAACCTGGATAAACCAGGGACAGATTATAAACAGCGCATTGAAACCAAAGCAGGAAATTACTCTTTCTACTATGATTCAATCTATGGGCATCTCAGAAACGGAGCACCGCTTGCAGTAAATGCTGAAGAAGCCAGGGATGTTATTTGTATTATTGAAGCTGCCTATGAAAGTGCCAAAAGTGGGAAAGTGATTGGGATGGGGCACCTTCTTCGCTAAAGCTACGAAGGTTGAAAAATGAGTTAATGGGTTAATGAGCCAATGAACTAATGAACTAATGAGTTAATGGGGTAATCGGGTAATGAATCGATCTGCATTTTAGTAAAAACGAATCCATTTTTTTCGTAAAGCAACTCTAGTCTGGGATACCTTTCCATGTATTTCTGCTTGTCGTCTTGCTTCATAATGACATAAACATCTGTATTCAGATTAAGAGAAAGCACTTCCTCGGCATCATCAATTCCTGGAATCACCTCAGGTGATCTTTTACCATAAAACAAAGTGGCAAAACTTCTGAATCCCAGGGTCGTGATATAAGCATTCTCATCGTTGTGCTCTTCAATAAATTCAATGGCTGCATTTTGAGTTATAGCTTCTATTTTCGGCGTGTAGATATAAACCATTGATGTTACGAAGAGCAGTGTCACTACATGCATGATAATCATCCCCTTGGTATCTCTTTTGCGTATTAACCAGATGGAGAAAATTATGCCTGCAATTAGAAAGATACCAGTTAAAAACTCCAAGCCGGTCCAGCATAAATTGGCATTAATGGCTTCTTGCCAGAATAAGGGGAATTTTGTGAATTCTGCCTGCGGTATAAATTTTGTATTTGCTCCCAGGATAGGCAGTAGTACAGCCGCTATAGAATACATCAAAGCTACAAATGCGATAAGAATCAGCTGCCAACCTTTGATTTCGATTTTCCTGCTTATCCATTTTTCCCACACCCATGCTGCAAGAAAAGTAATGGGGAAATATGCCAGGGAACTGTAATGTACCAGCTTAGTTTTTACAAAGGAGAAAAGGACCAGGACCAGGAAGAATAAAATATACATCCATGTTCTGAACATTTGTTGGAGATCTGTACTCTCTTGCTTTTTCGTAAAACTGATAAGAAAAAGAATTGATCCCGGGAAAACGCCAAAGAAAAGAATCACGAAATGAAAACCAAAAAAGCCACCATGTCCTGCGTAATCATTGGTAAATAACCCGGCCTGGTACCTGATAAAATCCATCACTACATCAAATCTTCCTTGCGTGATTTGATAAATATACCAGGATCCCCCGATGGATATCAGCACCAGCAGAAACACTATTACATGTCCGAAAGAAACTGAGATCTTAATCCTCTTAACAACGAGATAAATGATAAAACTTAAACCAAGGAGCAAAACAGGTACAGGTCCTTTTGTTAGAACTGCCAATCCAAAGAATAGTGCAGAGAGCACAAGTTTGAAGTACCTCCTGATGTTGTTTTCAGGATCGAGGTAATATATGAAATATGTAAATCCGAGCAAAATAAACAGGTTGAGCCATGGATCAATAATTCCTGATTTGAAATAGAAGAATGGCAAGACCGCTGTAGCGAAAGCGATTACCCATAAAACACCAAAGCCCTGTCCCGATATCTTCCTGCCGATTCTGAAAAGTGTAATTAGCGTAAGAATACCGCAAATCATGTTTGGAAAACGTGCCGCAAATTCTGTGACTCCAAACAATTTCATTGACAAGGCCTGTAACCAAAAAAAGAGAGGCGGTTTTTCCCAAAAAGGAATAAAATTACTGCTAACTGTCAAATAATCACCACTTACCATCATCTCCCTGGCAGATTCAGCAAAGATGATCTCATCCCAATCGAAAAGATGTACAGAACCGATGTAAGGCAATAGTGCCAGCAATCCATATAATAAAATGGCCAGGTATATCCATATGGGTTTGTTAATCGACTTCATCTTCGCTTTGGCACTAAAAGCGGTTTATCCAGCCAGGTGTTCTGGTATCTTTCCATCCACCACCAGAGCAGCCAGGCAGAAAGCATTCCTATTGCGGAGCCGGCAACAACATCGATAAGGAAATGCTGAGACAGATATAGTCGTGAGTAAGCTACCCCCAGTGCAAGTGCAAAACATCCGAGTTGAAGCACTTTAGATTTCGATAAGAGGGCCAAACTAAAAAACACTGCAAAAGCTGCTGCGGTATGTCCCGAAGGGAAACTATGCCATGCATGCTGATGCACATCAGGAACTAAATACAGCTGATAATCAATATTTTGCAAATCAAAATACTTTACCGGTCTCGGCATCTCAGTGAAAATAAATCTCTTAAGCACCTGGACAATCATTCCTGAAATCAAGTAAGAACCTAGCAGAATTATACTGTGCCTGAAGGAGATCAGGACTGCAAATAAAATGATAATCAAAAGAACCACTCCATCCCCCAAATAGGTCCAATATTTCATCAATTCATCAAGAAAAGGAAAATGCAGTTTATTAATAAAAATATGAATCTCCTCTTTTGAAAAAAGCAAGGTGATAACGAACAGCATTAAAAAGAGTATCACATACCCTATGGAGAATACAAATCCGTTTGAGCGTTTAATTTTCAAGGTAAATTGGATAAAGATGATGTTAAATATAATGTATTTAACGCAATAAAAGAGGGGAAAACGACAGAGATCAATGCGTTTTGCATGGAAGTTAAAAATTTCTACTTTTGGAGGGTAATCTGAAGCAGGCGCTTATGAGAATTGACGATCTGAAAGTGAGTTTTGTTGACCTTTATGGGGAGAGTGAGGAAGCTATTCATGCCTATTTTGCGCCTGGCAGAGTAAATCTCATTGGCGAACATACTGATTACAATCGGGGATATGTATTTCCCTGTGCCCTGTCATTTGGAACATACTTACTAGCAAGGAAGAACCACCGCAGAAGTGTTGAGTTTGCAACAATGAATTTTGATCACAGGGGAAGTATCTCCCTTGATGCACCGCTTGAAAAGACAGGAAAATCATGGATCAACTACCCTACCGGTGTTATCAATGAACTAAGAAATCTATCTCATGAGATTGAAGGTCTCGATCTGCTTTACTCCGGGGATATTCCGAATGGAGCTGGATTATCTTCTTCTGCATCTATTGAAATGGTTACCGGAACAGCATTAAATGACCTATTCTCTTTCAAGATGGAGAAGATGGAGCTTGTAAAATTGGGTCAACGAGCTGAAAATAATTTTGTTGGTGTCAACTGTGGAATCATGGATCAATTTGCATGCGGCATGGGTGAAACAGATCACGCACTTTTCCTCAACTGTGATACATTGGACTATAAAAAAATCCCCATCAAACTGGAAGGCATCAAAATACTTATTGCAAACACAAATAAAAGGCGCGGACTGGCTGACTCAAAATATAATGAACGACGATCAGAGTGTGAATCGGCTGTAGAATATATCTCTTTGGTTCAGCCCATATCTAATCTCAGTCAACTCAGCCTGGAGCAATTCGAATCACTGGAAGCTCATATTCCTGATGAAACAATAAGGAATCGTGCCAGGCATGTCATCGCGGAAAATGACAGGACCTTGCGCGCTGTCTCTGCCTTAAATGATGGAGACATTGAAAAATTTGGCTTCTTAATGAATCAATCTCACGAATCACTTCAGATTGATTATGAAGTTACAGGAATTGAATTAGATACCCTGGTTGATGAGGCCCGAAAGATATCCGGAACATTAGGAAGCAGGATGACCGGCGCCGGATTTGGGGGATGCACTGTGAGCTTAGTAAAGGAAGATTCGATTGAAGAATTTATCAGGGAAGTTGGCAGAAAGTATGAGGAAAAAATTGGTCTTAATCCAGACTTCTACATCGCTGAAATAGGAAGTGGTGCAGGGAAAATTGGAATCTTGTAGCAACATTAGAGAGAGTGTATCATTGTGTTTGTCTTTTTCATCATTCATCTTAACTTTATATCATACCAAATTGTTTTTTAATATGAAACGTATTTCCCTGCTGCTCGTCGCAATTATCGTTTTTGTAATTTCATGTAATACAGACAATAATCCCGACTATTTAAAAACGAATCTTTCTATTGAAAAACGCGTTGATGATCTTGTTTCCAGGATGACGCTAGAAGAGAAAGCCGCTCAGCTATTGTCTGAAGCACCTGCCATTGATGCGCTGGGAATTCCCGAATATAACTGGTGGAATGAATGCCTGCATGGTGTCGCCAGGGCAGGAAGAGCTACTGTTTTCCCCCAGGCAATAGGTTTGGCAGCTTCATGGGACAAAGATCTGATGTATAAAATGGCTGATGTAATATCAAGTGAAGCCAGGGCAAAATACAATGATTTCCAAGCAAAGGGGAAACGGGGCATTTACCAGGGATTGACGTTCTGGTCTCCAAATATCAATATTTTTCGAGATCCCAGGTGGGGACGAGGTATGGAAACTTATGGTGAAGATCCCTATTTGACAGGAGAAATGGGCACTCAATTCATAAAAGGTCTGCAAGGTAACGACCCTGACTATCTGAAGGTTATTGCAACTGCGAAACATTATGCAGTACATAGCGGCCCAGAACCATCTCGTCATGAGTTTGATGCTGTGATCAGTGAAAGAGATTTTAGAGATACTTATCTTCCGGCATTTAAGAAAACTATAGAAAAGGGGAAAGCATACTCAGTTATGTGTGCATACAATGCTTACATGGGTACGCCCTGTTGTGGAAGTATTCCATTACAGGAAGAGATACTGAGAGGAGAACTTGGATTTGAAGGTTACATAGTTTCTGACTGCGGAGCGATACATGATTTTTATAATGGACACAAAGTTGTCGAAACAGCTGAAAAAGCTTCAGCTATGGCGGTACTTTCAGGCACAGACCTGAATTGCGGCTCCACATATAAAGGCCTTGTTGAAGCTGTTAAGCAGGGACATATTTCTGAACAGGATATTGATATTTCCGTAAAACGGTTAATGACAGCACGAATGAAATTGGGCATGTTTGATCCGCAGGAAAATGTGCCATGGTCAGATTTGACCACAGATATTGTTGCCTGCCAAAAACATAGTCGTGTTGCACTTGAAATGGCAAGAAAATCAATGGTATTGCTGAAAAACGATGGAACACTACCCCTATCTAAAGAGACTAAAAAAATCGCAGTGATTGGCCCGAATTCTGAAGATATTGAAGTCATGTGCGGTAATTACAATGGCACCCCTGTTGAGCCGATAACACCATTGGCCGGTATGAAAGAAGAATTTGACAATAGCGCAATAAAATATGCCATCGGTTGTCCGCATGCAGAAGGGCTTCCATATTTCGAGATTATTCCTAAAGAGGTATTGTTTACCTCTGAAACTTTAGAGAAGAATGGGTTGATAGCAGAGTATTATAAGGGTACCAAATGGGAAGGAGAAGCCCTAATCTCCCGGGTCGATAAAAATGTAGATTTCTATTGGTGGGACAGGGCACCATATGAAGAACTGGAAGATGATAATTTCTCCGTGAGCTGGAAGGGTTTTATTGTACCCGGGGAAACCGGAACATATGCCATTGGTTGTGAAGCAAAATTCTTCAGGTTAGAGATTAACGGCGAAACTGTTACAGGCAATAGAAATGCGCACCATCCGAACAAGAGATCAGCGAATATTAAATTTATAAAAGGCCAGAAATATGAGATTGGATTATTTTTGTGGGATGAACATAATGATGCCCTATGTCATTTAATCTGGGCACCCCCAGCAAAAAACGACCAGGTAAAAGAAGCCCTTAAAATTGCAGAATGGTCTGATCATGTAATCATGTTCATGGGTCTCTCACCAAGGCTGGAAGGGGAAGAAATGAAGGTTGAAGTGGATGGTTTTAACGGTGGCGACAGGACCCAACTGGAACTACCCAAAATACAACAGGAGCTTATTAAGAAAATTGCTGCTACAGGTAAGCCAATAACGCTTGTATTGCTCAATGGATCAGCGGTTTCAGTAAAATGGGAAAATGAAAATATACCAGCCATACTTGAAGCGTGGTATCCAGGTGAAGCTGCTGGCGCTGCCATTGCCGACGTACTATCAGGAGATTATAATCCAGCCGGGAGGTTGCCGGTAACATTTTATACTTCTGTTGATGAACTGCCGCCTTTTGAGAATTACGATATGGCCAATAGAACCTACAGGTATTATACAGGTGAACCATTATATCCTTTCGGTCATGGTCTCTCCTACTCAACTTTTGAGTACAGCAACTTACAGTTAGATCAAGCAGAAATTATAGCCGGATCGACTGTTAAAGTTAGTGTAGATGTAACAAACACCAGTGAACTTCATGGTGAAGAGGTTGTACAGTTTTATATCCACCACAAAGAAGCAGAAGAGGCAAGACCGTTGCTGGATCTGCGAGGATTTGAACGGGTAATGATTAAATCCGGGGAGACAAAAACCATAGAGGTATTGCTGGAAAAAGAAGACCTTGAATACTACAATATCGCTAAAGGTGCCTATACCGTAGAGCCGGGCAAATATGAAATTTTCGCCGGGCCTTCATCGGATAGAGATAAATTGATTAAGAAGGAATTACTTGTAAAATAGGCAGTTCGAAGGTTCACCGACGAACTGATGAACTGATTACCAACTAAACCTATATATTGTTACCGAATTAAACTCCCGTCCGGCAATCTTCCAAATTCCTTTTTACTAATATTCATCTGCTTTTTTTTGTAAATATAGCAAGGAGGTTTTTATGCGCATAATATGATAGCCATTTTATGTAAAATCTCAGAAATAATCTGAATAAATTATTGTTATATTTAAACGTTTATTTGTACTCCGGCAGTGGGCAGTGGGCAATTCTAAAGAGCTGAACAGCTAAAGGATTACTTTGCTGTTGATGCCATTTTGTTGGTACAAACATTAAATCATACATAAATGAGCTTTTTTAGCAAGCTTAAAAGGGAAGTATGGCGCGTGGTCAGGACACTTTTAGTTGTAGCTGTCATTAGCTCCGTTGTTATAACATTGATTTCATACGGCAAGAAAATAAAACGGCCTGACACCTTCAGTATGATTATCGACAGCGATTCGGGAAATGAAATAGACGATCTATTTGCCATTACATATGCCCTGATTCATCCAAAACTTGAAATCATCGGACTCAGTTCTGCACAATGGAACATGCATCCACGTGCCGGCGACAGTAGTGTATATGTGAGTCAGAAGATTAATGAGGACCTGCTCAGATTGCATGATACAATAGAAATCCCCCATCCCCTTGGAGCCAATGATCAAACTGGCTACTGGGGTGATACCAAGCCCATTCCATCTGATGCAGCCAATTTTATTCTTGAAAGAGCAAAAGCAACTCCCTATGGTAAGAAACTGAATATCGTTACACTGGGAGCTGTAACAAACCTGGCCACCGCCATCATGTTGGACACTACTATCGTAAAAAAAATTGTATGGTATGGCATGGGTTTGTCGTATGATGAAAAATTTCGGGTATGGAACAAGAATGAATTCAATACGCGTAACGATCTTGACGCAATGGATTACCTGCTTAACCGGGAAGGATTAGAGACACATATTATGACCACCAACACTAGTCGATCCTATACATTTGGTAGGGTTGAAACCAATGATTTAATAGAAGCAAGGGGCCCAAAATGGGACTATCTGGTTGACAGGTGGAAGAAGATCGCTCCTCAAAGCAGGGATTGGATTATGTGGGATGTAGCTCTAATACAAGCAATTATGAATCCCGACCTGGTTACTGAAAAGGAAGTTTCCACACCTGATGAAAATGTATCCAGGAAAATTTTTGTCTACACCTGGATCGATGAAGAGAAGATGAAGAGAGCGTACTGGAAAATGGTAAGGGTAGAAATGAGGGATTTGAGTGAGTGAGAAAGTGAGAAGGTGAGAAAGTGAGAAGGTGAGAGGGTGAAATTAGGAGGACTATTATACCTTTAACCATTATAATTTCTGAATGCAAAACCATATCATATTATATCAAATTGCAGTTCTTGCCATCCTTGTACTCATCGGGGTTTTGGCCACGAAGGCGAAAATCATCACCGAATCGGTCAAAAACGGGATTGCTAATATAGTTTTTGATATCACCCTTCCCCTATTAATCATAACTACTTTTGCAAGACTAGAGATTAGCCCGGTGATCATTAAAAACAGCGGCCTGGTCTTTCTCTTCACTTATATTGCCATGGGAGTAATGTATGTTGCTGGAGATGTGTTTGCTAAAGTGTCAAAGTTAAAAGGGAATCAGCGAGCAGTATTTATCAATCACCATATGTTCGGGAATATTGTTTTCCTGGGTTTTCCTTTAATGGATGCACTATTCCCCGGTGGGGAAGGATTGCTATATGCAGCTATTTACCAGCTTGCCTCCAATTCAATCATGTGGACCTTTGGTGTTTGGGTATTTCTCAAGGGCAAAGGCGGCAGCAAGAAAGACATATGGAAGAACATGCTCAATCCAAATACCATTGCCTTTTTTATAGGTTTGCTGATCATGTTTTTTAAAATCCGCTTACCTGACTTAGTGTTTGAGCCACTCAACGGCTTGGGCAAATCAACCATCTATTTATCAATGCTTTACATAGGAGCCATGCTTGCGTTCACCTCTGTGAAAGGAACCCTGCATAAGCCCCACGTCTTCCTCCTTTCTTTCAATAAATTACTGTTAGTGCCCGCCATTGTTGCTTTTTTAGTTTATCTCCTTTCCTATTGGCTCTTCCCCTCATTCGGAGAAATCTCGCGAAAGGTGCTTATCCTGGAGGCATCCATGCCTTGCATGGCCACCATCGTTGTAATGGCAAAGAAATTTGGTTCTGATGACACCCTTGCCACAGAAAATGTTTTCGTTTCAACCTTATTCAGTGTGATCAGCATACCCCTGGTTTATGGAGGTTTGGTTTTACTCGATAGTTTATTTATACAATTCTTTTCTTAGTGTAATGCATAAACTAACTTAGTTACTAATGAAGAAATATTTCGTTCTTATGCTAGCTGTGATTATGGTTGCCTGCACATTGCCGGAGCCCGGGTCAAATGTTATTAGCTTGAAAAAGGGCTGGAAAATTCAAAAAGGAGATCAGCCGGAATGGACCGATCCACAATTTGATGATTCGGATTGGATTTCCATTAAAACCGGAAAACCGTGGGAATCCCAGGGCATTGATCAGTTTATTGCGTATGATGGTTATGCCTGGTATCGCATATCATTTTTGCTTCCCGAAGAGATCAGGAAGTACAGCTACTTTGGCAAGGAACTGCAAATTACCCTTGGAACCATTGACGATGGAGATCAAACTTATTTAAACGGTAAACTACTGGGCGTTAACAGCTCCCTCGTTACAGGACAAAATACGAAACCTGGAAAATTCGAGGGTAATGCTGAGGCATATTCATATTTCAGAAACTATATTATTCCAGTTGACGATGAAAGAATCAATTGGGATGGCAGGAATATTCTTGCCATCCGCGTGCATGATCATGGTGGCTTCGGCGGCATGACCTTCCCTTCTCCAAGTGTCAGCATGATTGACATAAAAGATTTTCTCTTTTTGGATGTTACAACAGATCCCTTTGAAATGCTGGGAAATCATTTCACCAAAAATATTCGACTGGTCAACAAACATGAAAGTGAGGACTTCACCGGGGAGATCACTATAAAAGTATTTCGCAGCTCCGATGGGGATCTTATTTACGAAACCAGTGAAAGAGCCATGGTAAAAGCAGGTGAGCAATATGACCTTATCTATTCATTTGAAGCAGAAGCCAATGATAGTTATACGATTGAGTATATCTACGATATTGATGATGCTCACTTTCCACTGTATAAAATCCAGGTAGCTCCTGAAATGAAGATCCCCGAATGGCTTGATTAAGAGCCAAGCTTGTACCCTACTCGACCTACTCTCACCGCGTCTATTGAGTTATATTTTCTAATAAAGAGATTGCCATAATCTCTTTTATCAAATGCCCTAACCTGGCCTTCCCCCTTTTATTTCTATTGCCCCCAACCTGGCCTTCTCCCGCCGGGGGAAGGGATGTGCTCCGAATTAAGGGTATGCGTGGTGTTTTCCGGATATTAGGTATATCTATTTTTTGGTACATCAATGTTTACGTGTTTCCTGATAGTATTCGTAAAGAAATAATCCGTCGTTTAGAAAAAAACTCTCAAAAATATACGATAATCAGTGTGTTCGTCACATTAACAGGTAGAAAAACAGGCCAGAAATGAAATGTGCCTGTTGGAGGGCGAAACCTGAAAAGCCGGAACAGAGTAGGGAAATTCAAAAAAAACTTAGCGTATGAGACGAATCTGAAATTCATTGTTACCAAAAGTATCGCCCCTATTTTACTCTTTCGCATGGTAAGCTATCCATGCCACTCTCTCTTCAAAAATCTAATACAAATTTTTATACAAAAATCACAAAATTTCAAGAATATGAAAAAATATAAAATTCTATTATTAGTCCTTGTGGGTATAATGGGCTCCCTGTTTTACGGGTGCGAAAAAGATACCGAATCACAAGACAAGAGCGAAGAGGCAAACATAATACTCTTCGAAGATCTTACACTCTTACAAAATGTCAGTCCAAATTATTACGATAACCATATTTATCGTGTGGAATTGCTTGGCAACAATGATGAACTGTGCAACCTGGTAGCCAGGGTCTCAGAGAATGGTATTCAGGCAGATCAGCTGAACATATATGGTTCGCGGAAGCACCTGTTTAATCATACATCTGCAATAATGTACTCGATTCCTTTTAACAATTCTAAAAAAAAGGTAATTGTTTACCAGTACGAGGATATTGCAGAAGTAATGTTAGCTAGCTATGAAGATGAAGGTGTACTGGATCGCTTCAGCATAAAAACCACTGATGAAAGTATGTTTTACTCGCTGCAGGTAAATGAAGAAGGTGCCATTGGCAATATTGTTACCGAGTTCAATCCCAGGATGGAATTATTCAATGAAGAGGCAGTTGAAATTCAACAGCAGAAGCTTGATTTAGAAAGAGACCGAATCAGCACAAAAGCAACCTGCTGCCGAAAGGCAGACGGCATATTGTCATGCATGGAGTGTACTTCTGCTGCCTTCAGAACAACTTTTATAGGGAACCTGACACTGTCTCTTTTTGGTATCGAGGCCTACAGTGCGATAGGCATATCCTGTATCAACGCCAATCCTGATGCTGTTTGTTAAACTAAAAATCAAGATCATGAAAACATTTGCAAAAATTAAATTTTGGAGTCTGCTTGTATTTGGAATGCTTTTTCTGATTGCAGGAACCTTTTTCCTTATCACAGGCAGAGCATCGCAAGGTGCTACAGAGGCCTTGTTTATTGCAGGATTGGGTCAATTAGCAATATTTTATATTCTTCTTTTCTACCTGTATAAGGGTGAACTGAAAAAAATTATGAAGAAATAGAAAGATGAGAAAGTAAAATGGATGTCGCTGCAAACGCAGCGATATCCATTTATAAATCCAGAAAATATGAAGCAAGTCAGAATCGCCTTGGTGACCTATAAGAAAGCGGCATTTTTAAAAATCACTTTCAAGTATGATGAAAGAATAATTTCTATTGTCAGGAAAATTACCGGGGCATTCTGGAACAAACAGGAACATGGCTGGTATCTTCTGGACACGAATGAGAATCGTTCAGCGCTAAGGAATGTATTCGGCAAAGAGGAAAACATACAGCTGGTAGGTGAAGATATCAGTACTGAGATACAACAAGCTTTTTCAGACTTGTCTGAGAAAGAGTCGACTGAATTTCGAAACTACCTGATTCAGAGGAGGTATAGCGACAGAACGATTCCTATGTATGTAAAGGCAGTGAAAGATTTCATTAACTGGTTAGATAAAGAAGTTGAAGAAGTGAGCAATGTTGATGTTCAGCGGTATAATCTTGAGCAAATCATTAACAAGAATTATTCACTATCCTATCAAAACCAGGTTGTCAGTGCATTGAAATTATTTTTTCAAAAAGTGAATAAGCGATCTATTCGAATAGAGGAAGTTGAAAGACCCAGGAGGGAGCATAAGCTACCTGTGGTTTTAAGTAAGCAGGAGATAAGGAGCTTATTAAATGCAACACACAATCACAAACACAAAGTTATGTTGAGCATCACTTATGCCTGTGGGTTAAGGAGAAGTGAAGTATTAAATCTCAGGCCTGAAGATATTGATAGTCCATCTGGACTTCTCCAAATCAGGCAGGCCAAGGGGAGAAAAGACCGCAGAGTGCCAATTTCTAAAAAAACCATTCAAATGCTCAGGGAATATTATCAGAGTTATAAGCCGACACAATGGTTATTTGAAGGAGAATATCGAGGGAGGCAATATTCGGAGAGCAGTATACAGAGTGTAATGAAAACCTCTCTTCGAAAGGCAGGTATAACTAAAAAAGCTACTTTACACACATTGAGACACAGTTTTGCCACCCATTTAATGGATACAGGTGTTGATACCAGGATCATCCAGGAACTTTTGGGTCATTCAAGTATTAAAACAACACAATTATACACACATTTAACGACCAGAGCTCTTAAAAACATCCAATCTCCCTTTGACGATCTTTAATTATTTTATACCTTTATTATGCTAAATATCTAAACATATCTCCCTGCTCTGGGATACTATAGATCAAATCACCACGTATATAAACGTGTTAGGGAGCATTCCCATAAATATAGCTTAAAGAAAAAAGATCTGTAATGGCTAAGAAAGTAATAAATATAATTTGTGCAGTTATTTCTATCGCTTATGCTGTAACTGCCATTCTTCTGGTAATTGATGTTTTTACAGAAACTCAGACATTATATAACTGGTATATGTCAGATAAGGTTATTGATGTACGAATATATTTTGGCTTACCCATGATATACTTTTTAATATATAATGTAGTCATTTGGAACAAGCATGATAAGAAACCTTCCAAATTGATATTATTAATAATCCTTAATGTATTCTATATGCCATTTTATTATTTTAAATCAGTTAAAAATGGGTGGGAATAAAAATCATCCAAATTATTTCATTACGCTCCCTAACACACGTAACTGTTGCACAACCCTCAAAAATCAAAACCTAAACTCAACTTCCGAGAATATTTAGCAGAAATTGTAATTCCGAAGAATAGTCAGTTTTTGTGATTGAAATAGCTTTATAATTGTTCTAATACACCCAAATAAAGCTTTAAAGCCATCAATTTTCCGGGATAAAGCTACTGACATTGCCTTTTTTAGCCTTTTTCCGGAATTGTATTTGAGTAATTTCTTCAGGTTGTATGCCATGGCGGCCATCAACATCACCTTATTGGCCGATTCGATGCCCCGGGTATTGATCTTTCGCATTCCCATGAAGTTGATTAAGGTACCAAAGACCGGTTCAACGGTGCTGTGTCGTAGGGTTTTGTAGTATCGTCCTTTACGGCTTTTAGCCCTTTCCACTGCCCTATCGTATTCATTCTTATATGCTGTTACCCTGATACTTCTTTCATGTGCTTTGCCAATACATGTATCTTTCAATGGGCATCCCTTACAGTCGGCACGGCAGGTGCGGTAGTGATGCTCCGGATGATTTTTTTGATACGCTGTTTTCTTATATACTGCATACTTCCCCTGTCTGCACCGCCACCTGTCATGGTCTGGTTCGTAGGTCATATCTTCTGGTCCGCCCTTGTACTTGCCATGTACCGGCATATATCCAGTTATGCTACTCTGTTCAAAGTATTTGTAGTTCTCTCCATTACTATATCCCGCATCAGCCAGCAGATTTTCCATTTCAAGGCCTTGCCTTCTGAGTCTTCGTTGTGTTTGTCGACTTAGATCAATTGTGTTTAGACTATCACTGCGATC
>Ga0307990_1001057_pt1 | contig 23554 bp, 18 predicted proteins | sample EllFjometagen129_FD_203168 | JGI IMG/M metagenome (GOLD analysis project Ga0307990, IMG submission 203168) | Marine microbial communities from Ellis Fjord, Antarctic Ocean - #129 | ecosystem: Environmental > Aquatic > Marine > Unclassified | place: Southern Ocean | collected 2014-10-08
CCTTGTTATCGACAAACAACAGGCTCACAAACTGTTCCGCAAGCTCATTTCTCTGCTTCTTCGTGACGAAAGCCGAAAGCCCACCCAAATCGTCCACCAACCACATCATCTCCCCGTACCCCTCTGAACCGTGGCCACCAAAGGGTCCCTTCTCCTCCTCCGGCATCACGACGACTTCCTCGCCCTTGATGAGACTCTTGATGGTCGCGACCGCTCGTCCAATTCTCCTTTGCGCCGTTGCGGTGGCCGTCGCCACGAGCTTCTCGCGCCGAACTCGTTCCTCCGGTTTCAGGTGACTATTGGCATCGCTAATGCCAAGTGCGGCAAACCGCTGTTCGAGCTGCGCCCACATGACGGGAGAACGACTTCGTTCGTAGAGCCCCTGGAGGTGCCCAGCGGCGTTCTTGCCTTCGATCTTGACGAGCATCAGTGCCGCCGCCAACTGTACTCTTTCCCAAGGCTTCAGGTCCACCGAGGCGTCTCGCTTCGTCTCTCGTTGCAGCACACTGGCAAGAACGCCAGCAGCCCTTTGGCCAAGCTCCGGCGACTGCTTGGCGATAGCGGCAAGCGAGATGACATCCCCAACCATTTTCCGATCTTCAGAAGTAATTTTGCGGTTCAGCTTCTCCGGGGCCTCGCGGAGTCGCTTCGCGATGGCGCTCAGCCTCTCCGCGCCAGTGGGCGCCACAGTCTTAGTTCCAGGCTCTATGCCCTCAGACAGCAGACACACCAGTATGATCGCACACCAGTTCATGGTCGTCTCTTTTCATTATGCGGCGCGCCTCCTCGGGCATCGGCGGGTCACCGAACGCCACAGGAAAACACGAGACTGCCGCCACTGCGGGTATCGCCCACACCAGACACTTACGTTTCCGCCTCATGTCAGCCTCCCGCCGTGTCTGCGGAGCTATTCTCGCGCTTTTGCGGCTCTTTCTTCTTCATGCGCGCGTTGATAACATCACTCAAGACGCTACGGAGTGGAATCATGGCCCTGCGGTCGTAAGGGCTCTTCGAGACGGCGTTCAAGAAGAATACGGTGCTCTCTGCAAATGAATAATTGGCAGCGTGTTGCTTTTCTTCGGCAAGAAGCTTCGTTACGGCTTTCAATTGCTTGTCATTTCCATACGTGACCGCTTGGAACAGCATTTCTGCCCGCACCAACGCATTCTTCTCTTTCTCCAACGCAAGCAGGAACATGGGGACAACAACGTCACGGTACTTGTCACCCAGTGAAGAAATGATTAGCGTCCCGGCCCATGATTGCTTGGCGTCACCAAGGGCAAATGACAGCATCGCCAAGCGCTCATTTGCTGCCATCGCCGACACTCGTTTCTGGAGCGCCACATACTCAACCACGCCGACAACCCCTGCATCGGAATCATTCCGTAACCTATTCAGCGCACGTTGGCCAGCTTCAGCCACTGTGAACAGAGTCGCATATGCTGCTGACATTCTAACTGTAGGATTATCAACACTGCCTGCTTGGAGGACGACCTCCAACTCCGCCTCAGACAGCATCCTCTCATCACCGCTCCGTTGAACTTCCTTTACAATACTCAACACCTTAGCGGCCCGCTCATCCGGCGGCTTGCATAAGGCGGCCTCGGGTAGCATCGTTGCAATTGCGGCCATTGCCAGGGCACACGCTGCACGCTTCATAGCCATTTCTCCTCAGGTTACATACACCAGGTATTGTCAGTCGTTATAATTGATCGAGAACTATAGGGGTTAGGAACCGTTTCTGTGCGCATCGTTGATTTTTTGAGGTCGGCTTTGGCGATGGCAGCATCGCGTTTGCGGATTGTCGCGCCGCGCCAGTTTGTCAGCCCGAGGTTGGGTTTGGTTGCGTCGGCCCGGTCATGAACAATCTCCGCGGCGGTCTGGCCGGTGATCGCCCAATGGACCTTGTTTGGGACCGTCTTGAAAAAGCGGATGCTGACTTCCCGCGTGGGGTCATAATCAATGCTGGTGGCATAGATGCCGGTGATTTTCTGGTAGAACCGCCGCTCGGAAGTGCGGATGTCCTGAATCCGCCGCGTGAGTTCCTCGAAGTAGTCGAGGCTATAGGGGTCAGGGACCGTTTCTGTGCGCATCGTTGGTTTTTTGAGGTCGGCCTTGGGGGTGGTGGTCGATTCTGTGGAGAATCGGCTGGCCGGTCGGGATGTTCGAGGTTGGCGTATGGTCTTGCCGTTTCTCCCGGCCGCAGCCTGGCTGGGGAATCGCTGATGGCGAGCAGCGGATGCTCGATTTCGAATGCCATGTTGTCCACCCGTGTTCCCATTGTCTCTACCCGTGGGTTTTGCGGCCTGCCTACCGGCAGGCAGGCCCTGCTGTTTTGGGCCGGGCCGTCCCGTTGGTGTCTTTTGTCGGTGATTGTCGATTATTGTAACTGGCAGTCTCGTAGGAAGTAAAGGGCAAACGTCTTCGCCTTTGGCTTCGTCCTCTCAAGAAGCGCATCGAACTGGCTCTGCATTCGGTTGATAATTTCACGGTTCATCGCGTGTCCAAAATGCCGGCTGTAATTTGGAGTGCGGGGAGCTCTCGCCGCTTTGACATGTCGCGGAGCGATGCTGTTTCTTTTGCTCTTGCCGTTGCCGTTGACTTCGTCGCTCCGCGACGTTTGAAAGCGGTGAGAGCTCCCCGCACTCCAAATTAAGGCAACGGCAATCGCATATCTCCGGGGCGGGGTGAACGGCGCGCAGGCGTAGGGGAAACGACAAATGCCCAATGCCCTATGCCAGAAAGAGAAGCTGCCGGTGTTTCGGGCGGTGGCGGCTGGGGCGGATTTTCGCGGGCGGATGCTGGCTGTCGTCAGGAGGGCAAGTATCGTGGCTGGCAGGCGTAAATACTTTCTGGGAATATACTTGTCTGTTCCACAGGTGCGGTTGGCGTTTGCTCGCGGCAGGTTGGCTGTATGTGTTTGCATGGAATCTCCCCGTAGTATGCCCGTGTGTTGCCTGCATTATAAACGAAGATCGATGATTGTCAAGCACAAAACTAGATTTTTTTCGAGGGGTATTCGGTCTGGGCTTTGCGGCCGGTTGACCCAATCCGTCCAATCGGCCGGCGGGTCGCTCAGCATGGCACGCTGGTCCGGGTCACCCTCTGCTGGCCACCGGAAAGACGGTTCGCCCGCGACCGATTGCGGTTGGGGCTTCAACCAGGCACGGCTAGCCGTTACAATGTTTACATGGCAGCTAAACGACGTAACGACGGACGGCGCGACGCCGAATTGAGACCGGTGAAGATCACTCCCGGATTCGTGGGCTCAGCGGATGGCTCATGCCTGATCGAGGTCGGCGGCACGCGGGTAATCTGCACGGCCAGCATCCTCGATGAAGTTCCCCGGTGGCGAATGGGTCAGGGCGCCGGATGGGTGACGGCTGAGTACGGTATGCTCCCGGCCTCGACGAACACACGCAAGAGCCGCCCGAAGATCAAACCCGACGGCCGGGGTGTGGAAATCCAGCGACTCATCGGTCGTTGCCTCCGATCGGTGGTGATATTCGAGAAGTTGGGGCCTCGAACCGTCTACCTTGACTGCGACGTGCTGGAAGCCGACGGCGGCACGCGCACGGCGTCGATTACGGGCGCTCAGGTGGCGCTGTCCATCGCGGCCGGGCGGGCCGTTCGTGATGAGCGATTCCAACCCAAGGCGGTTCAGGGACTTATCGGTGCGATTTCCGTGGGAATGGTCGATGGTCGAGCCTTGCTGGACCTGGATTACTCCGAGGACAGCCGGGCCGAAGTGGACATGAACGTCGTAATGACAAACGCGGGCCTGTACGTGGAGGTCCAGGGCGCCAGCGAAGCCAAGCCGTTCAGCGACGATCAACTCCAGTCGATGCTGAAGCTGGCCAGGCGCGGCATTCGAAAACTGTTTACCCACCAGCGCCTCGCCATTGCCGAGGGGTTAAAATCAACATGACACGAAAATATACGACAATCGCACTGCTGATGCTGCTGGCTGCGACTGCCGCAACTGCGGCGGGCGCGGATAAGCCTAACTTTCTGGAGAAGATGTTCGGCAGGAAGCCAAAGCGCACATCCGGCGGAGCGGAGAAGGGTAACTACTCGATCCTGCTTTACGTCTCCCGCAGCCCGGGCTCGCATATCGCCCAGGCCAAGCGCTACAAGGCAAACACCGAGAAGTACGCAAGTTGGAAGTACCTGTTCATCGTCCACAAGGAAGACCATAGCCTGCTGTTCTGGGGCAAGTACGCAACTCTGAAGGACGCCCAGCCTAACCTCAAGAAGGCCAAGCAATACCTCACTCCAGCCAAGGTCAAGGTCTTCACCAAAGCCATCGTCGTGCCCATGCCGGGCAAAGAATTTGTCGGCCCGTCGGAATGGAATCTCGACAACACCGACCCGAAGTACGTCTACACCGTGCTGGTCGCTGAGTTCCATGACGTGCCCGATGCCATCAATGAGCGAGGGAAGAGCGTCCCCTACGTCGGGCGGGAGAAGTTCGCCGTCGAGCTCTGCAAGCAGTTGCGCAAGCAAGGCATGGCCTCGTTCTACAAGCACAGCACGGTGGACTCCATCGTAACTATCGGACTTTTCGGCAAGAACGCTATTCAGGACGCGCGCAGGAAGGGCAAGGTCGTCCGGAAAGTCAACGATCCCGCTATCAACATGATCTTCAACAGAATGCCCAAACTGGCCGTCAACGGGCGCGAAAAACTCATCACCACAATCGACGCTAAAACCAAACGGTCCAGGAAGATACCCGCGCCCTCGTACCTGATGAAGATTCCGCGAGATAATACCCAGAATGCAGACACCACGAAGCCCAGGCCAGGAAATACTCTTGGCCACCCAAAACCCGGGAAAACTCCGGGAAATGATGCAGGTTCTCCAACATCTGCCAATAAGCCTGGCCGGACTCGATACCCTCGAAACAATTGACGAGCCCGAGGAGACCGGCGACACCTTCGCCGAGAACGCCTGCCAGAAAGCTCTCTACTACGCCCGCGCCACCGGCCAATGGTGCCTTGCCGATGACTCCGGACTTGTGGTCGATGCCCTAAGCGGCAAGCCCGGCGTGCATAGTGCACGCTACGCGGCCGAAAGGTTTCCGCCAGACGCCGACCGCCCCCATCGCGATGCCGCCAACACCGAAAAGCTGCTCGAAGCCCTCGAAAACGTTGACGACGCCCGAAGCGCACAGTTCGTCTGTCACCTCGCCCTGGCCCAACCGGGCAAAGTGCTGCTGGAGACCACCGGAACCGTCGAAGGCGTCATAGCACGCCACCCAAGAGGCGCCAACGGCTTCGGATACGATCCCGTCTTCTTCGTGCCGCGACTGGGGAAAACCATCGCCGAGATACCCGCCGAACTCAAGAATGAACTAAGCCACCGCGGGAAGGCAGTGAGACAATTTGCGAAACTGCTGGGCCAGTTGCTGGAAAGACAGTCGCACTGAGAAGCGATGTGTTGCGATTGTTCCCAACCGGCAGAAAGCTACAGTACCGTGGTCAATAATAGGCCTCTGAGCCCATAAATCTCACTTCCAGGTTTTTTGCCTTGCCGTGCCACCAGCGATGGCGATAGAATGCGAGGTGTTCCGGTCGGAAAACTGGAGAAAACCCCCGGTTCATCCGAGGTATTGCGAGGTTTGCCAGCCCGTTTCGGGTAGGTTTCTGACCGGTTCGACGTTTTCTCTGCGCGGGTGTTCCGTGCGAGATGCTGATAGTGAAGAGCCCATTGGCGCTCACTCGAAAGGCCAGAGCAATGCAGGCGAAGGTTGTCGGAATAGCGGCGGTGCTTCTCGTGGGATGTCTGGCGGGCACGGCGAGAGCAGACTTCACTCTAATGAACGACGAGGCAGCTGAGGTCGTAGGGGCTTTTTCCAACGGCGTGCTGCTCGCCACGAGCCAAGTCACTATCGCCGACACTGGCTCGGTGGTCGACCTCCGAGCCTACAGCGGCAGCACTGTGACCGTCGAAGGCGGGACAGTGCGTGACCTGTATACCTACGACGCCAGCATAGTGGAGGTCACCGGCGGGTCGGTGTACAAGTTTGAAGCTTTCAGCGCCAGTACCGCGACCATCTCCGGCGGGCAGATAACCAATATTCATGCCCGCGACACCAGCGCCATGGACATCTTTGGCCCGGTGACCAATCTGTACTCCTACGACGCCAGCGCCCTGAATATGGCCGGGCTGGCAACCCAAATCGTTACCGACGGCAGTAGCACCGTGAATATGTCCGGGCTGGCAACCAACCTTTCCTCCTACGGCAGTAGCACCCTGAATGTGACCGGGCTGGCAACAGCCCTCTCCGCCCACGAAACCAGCAACGTAAGCATCTCCAGCGGATTGACAGATTCTATTGCAACCTACGACACCAGCACCACGTCCGTCTCCGGCGGGAGAACCAGCCAGTGCCACGTCAACAACAACAGCAGCGTGGAGATCACCGGCGGGTTGGTGAGCGGCCTGTACACTGCCGACGCCAGTATCTCGGCATTGTCCGGTGGGTCCGTGGCCAACATCTTCGCTTACGACACCAGCATGGTGGCTCTTTACGGGAAAGACTTCGTCCTTGGCGCAGGCCTTTTCCTCGACGCCAGCAATAATGTCTTGGGCACGGGCGTCCTGTCTGGCAAGTGGATTGACGAAACAAGCTGGACCACGACTATTTCGATGCACGATCCAACTGCAACCATTTGGTTGGTAGCTGAGCTGACTGAGGCAGATCCCCTGGACGGCGATACCAACTTGGATGGCATTGTTGATATAACCGACTACAACACCCTCAAGGGCAATATGGGCATGGCGGAGAATGCCGTGTGGGCCGATGGCGACGTGGACGAAGATGGCGACGTGGACTGGGACGACCTGCTGCTGCTCCATGCTCAATATGGTAAGTCGACCACATCTTTGGCGGCCATGCCGAGCGAGATGATCCCCGAACCTGCCACACTGGCGCTGTTGGCCTTGGGCGGTTTGATGGCGCTTCGGCGGAAGAAGTAATCGCCTTTCTGATGAGAAAACTGGAACGGTCGTATGTTATTCGCCTCCCAAACAGGTGATTGTTCCAGGTTTTCCAAAACCGTAATTGCAGTGGCAGCGGCGCTGCTTCTGGCGGGACCGATGGCGGCTACGGCGAGGGGGGACTTTCTTCTGGTGGGAACCGACCATCTTGATGTGACCACCTCACACGATAGCGGGACTCTGTACGACGCCAGCACTGCGGACATCTCCGGCGGGTCGGTGATTAACCTCTACACCTACGACAGCAGTGCCGTGGGGGTTTCCGACGGGTCGGCAGGCAACCTCTTCGCCTACCACACCAGCGCCGTGGACGTCTCCGGTGGGACGGTGAGCGATTACCTCTGGGCCTATGACAGCAGCACCGTGAATATCTCCGGCGGGTCTGTGGCCAACCTCCTCGCCAAACAGAGCAGCATCGTGGATGTCACCAATGGGTCGGTGAGTAGCTTCTTCGGCTACGACAACAGCATCCTGAACATTTCCGGCGGGGACGTGCTCGGCCTCTACACCTATCAAAGCAGTACCGTGGAGGTCACCCGAGGATCGGTGAGCGGCAACCTGTACGCCTACGACATCAGTGCCGTAAACGTATCCGGTGGAACCATGAGCTATATCCACGCCGATGGCGAGAGCACCGTGAACGTCACCAACGGGTCAGTAAGTAACCTTTACGGCTACAACAGCAGCAACCTGAACGTTTCTGGCGGCGCGGACAGCGGTCTGTACACCTACGCCACCAGCACCGCGAACATCTCCGGCGGAGAAGCAACTTCTCTTCAAACCCATGACACCAGCACAGCGAACGTCTCCGGCGGGTCGGGAAGCTGCCTTTACGCACACGACACCAGCACCGTGGACGTCTCCGACGGGTCGGGAAGCGAGCTTTACGCACACGACACCAGCACGGTAAAGGTCTCCGGCGGATCGGTGAGCAGCCTGTGTACTTACGGCACCAGTATTTCGGCCTTGTCCGGCGGGTCAGTGGCCGACATCCTCGCTTACGACACCAGCGTCATAGCTCTTTACGGACATGACTTCGTCCTTGGCGATGGCCTTTCCCTCGATGGCAACGATGTATTGGGCACGGGTGTTCTGTCCGGCAAGTGGTTCGATGGAACATCATGGACCACGACTATTTCGATGCACGATCTCACTGCGACCATCTGGCTGATATCTGGACCCGACGTGGGGTCCCTGTTAACCGGCGATGCCAACAACGACGACGTTGTTGACGCGGCAGACTACATCATCGTGAAGAAGAACTTCGGCATGACCGACGCCGAGTGGTGGGATGGCGACTTCAGCCGCAACGGCACGATCGACTGGGCCGATCTCCAGTTGCTCATAGATAATTTCACCCCCCACGGCGACAACATGGCAGCCGCGGTCCCCGAGCCCGGCTCCGTGATGTTGCTCATGTTCGCCGCGGCGGCACTGCTCGGTCGCCGCCGTAGAGTCCCCGACGCTCTCTAGCTATGGTGACGAAGCTGGTCACAGCCAGGGCAGGACAAATCCGCCTTCGAGCCATTCAAGCCGATAAACGCTACACCGCGCCACCCGACCAAGGCGGCGTTACGACCGCCGCAGTCCGCGGTCGCTCATACCTCTTCTTATGGCCTTGGCCAGAACCGCAACACACGCCATCGCACCCGCGGCTACCAGGTAGACAAGAACGGCTGGGTACCACCGCATCGGCGGCGCGGACGCGTAATCTCCGATCCGCGTTATTCGGTACATAACCGAGGACCGGTGCCACACAAAGCGAGATGTCTCTGTAAGACAGGCTGTCGCGGAGTAGAACGGATTGGCGTAGACGGCCGCGGCGACCAAGTTCTCCGCTGTTTCGCGCTGCGCGCCGCGTATTGGCCCGCCAATCCAGAACGGGCTGGCAAGGACACCTAGCAGCACTGTCGAGGCCAGCATCGCCCAGATGTAACGCCCGGCCGACGTGCGAGCCAGCCGGGTCACAGCCACCCCAGCCACGGCCAAGGCAACCAGGACGGTGTAGATTTTCAGAGCGCCCAGGCCCGTCACCTCGTCGCAGCATGCCCATAGCACCAACAGGCTTACAAAAGACGCATCCGCAACGATTCCTCCGCGAAACAAGGCTCCCATAGCTGTACGTCCAGAAGCAGCCAGCGCCGGCGTCGCAAGCGCAACCCACAACACGCAACTTGCCAGCGCAGCCAGCGCGGCGTGCATAAGCGACATCCCCCCCGCAATCGCTACTGCGAAGACCCCCAACTCCACCGCCACCGTCACAATGCCAGCCACCGTTACGGCCCATACATGATCGACGCAAAACTTCCTGATGCCCGATCGGTCTGCGGCCCCGGCTGTTGGGCGTGGCTCAACCTGCTGAGCAGCCTTCTGGGTCAATTACCACCCTCCGAAGAGGCCGGCTGGGTCGTGGCCTTGTAACGAGCAACCGACTTCTTGAGCCGTGCGGCGTAGTCCTTTATCAGCTCTTTGCGTGCTTCCAGTGCGCGGAGTTCAGCCTCGACTCTAATCAACGTACGATCAGCCTCCTTGCCTGGATCTTCAAGCAGATCGCGATAATTGACGAACTTGTCCTTCCACCCAGCCATGGCGCTGCGAGCCTGGTCGGCCGCGCGAGGCAGCATATCCCACTGGGGCCTGACTCGCTGGACATCGAACTCCCGCACTCCGCCAAGGCGAAGTGTCGACTGGGTCTCGGCGATGTCCCACACCCTGGCCATGCCGTCCGCCCGAATCACCACCATGCCTCGCTCGTGGGCAGTGATATATCTGGTCGCCCATTCTTCAAGTTGCTCTTCGGTGAACACCTGCCCGTCGACCGACCTGTGCCCGAACCGGTCGATCACCAACGTTTCGCGGGCATCAGGTGATTTTTCGGCACCGGGCAAGGGGGTAATAATCACCTCAACCTTCGTTCCCGTCGCAGGAATCTTCTTCGCGTTTGCGTATATGCCACGCATATCGTTAGCGGACGAACTATGGAAGGGCACGTCGATCACCGCTGATGGAAAGTTCGTCAGGGAAATGATCTCCCCATCCAGTTCGGCCCAGTACCGCCCTGTCGGCAGGATATCCGAACCAATAAATATCCACCGATCAGGCCGCTCGATCTCCTCGCCTTCCTGGCCGGTAAGCCACTCGCCCGGTTCGGCGCTTTGCGTCTTGCCCTTGCCGTCCTTCCAGACGACCTTGATCTTCAACCCCGCCCCCGCCGGCGGGAGAAACCGCGAACCCATCTGCTGCCCAGACCACCGTGCGGGCTTGCCGGCAGAAAGGCCTAGCATAAGCAGGCCCGCGTGGATATGCGAAGCCTTCGCTTTCGTGTGCAAAATGCTCTCGTGCGTCTTGGACTGCCACTGGACAAGCAGAAACTCCAAGACCCCCTCTTTCAGGCACACCTCGGTATCGAACGACACCTGGCGCTTTTTCAGGTCCACCCGGACCTCTCCAATCTTCACAATCTTCTGAGCAGGCTGGCTTGTTGGCGGCGTCTTGGCTTCGGCGCCATAGCAGGTCCCCACTACGCCCAGAAGTAAGATCGTCGCACATAGCAAACGGGTCATGTTTGTCTCCGGCGGCGAGGGAATACCTCCGCCGCGATTTACATATCAGAAAGTCTGCCCAAAGGCGCAACCTGGCGTGGCATACGGCCGCGCCTGCTCCGGTCTCCCGGCAACCTTGGGCAATCGCATAAATTATAACATAAAACAGGCCGCGACTCCCATCAGGAGCCGCGGCCTTGATTTGTTTACTCAACCGGCTCGACAGCCGGGAAGCGACCTTACGGCATCCTAGGCGCTTCGAGATAGAGCTTCTCATTACGCTCGGCCTGCTCGTTGATCATGATTTTGGGCTTTACCAGAATCAACAGGGTTCGCTGGTCGCGAACGACGGCGCGATTCTCGAACATACGGCTGATAATCGGGATCTTACTGAGAAGCGGGGCACCCATTTCGTTTGTAGCCTCGCCTGCCGAAGTCTGCCCGCCGAGCAGGAGCGTGCCACCATCCGGCACTGATACGCTCGTCTCGAGTTGCTGGATAACGACCGTGGGAAGTTCGATTGGCAGCGACTGCGCATCACCGGAAACCGATGTAACGTCCTCCGGGTCGAAACCGATATAGAGGACTCTGGGCTGGCCTTCCTGCACGGAAACCTGCGGGCGGATGGTCATCATAACGTACCGCCGGTCGGCCGAGGCCGTCGCCGCAACGTCGAGCACCGCGCCTGTGGGGATGTAATCGACGATCGGCCTGTATGCCGTCGAGTTGCCCGAGACCATTGGAATGTACTCGCGAATATACGCCTGCTGACGAGCAACGGTGATGTAAGACCGCTGGCTGTTGGACAGCGTGATCCTCGGTGCGTTTAACTGCCGCGTCGAAGCTCGGGCCTGCGTTGCCTGAACCAGGAAGTCCACCTGAATATCATCCAGGAAAGTCCCGCCAATGCTCAGGGCTGGAGCACCCACCATCGACCCGATGTTGGTGCCCGTGCCCGTGCTGACACCGTTGATGAACGCGATCGAGCCTTGCTGTGCCCCAATCGGGCTGAACTTGTTGTTGCCCGAGTGTCCGGGACCCCAAGCACTTCCCCCGGTGCCAGGCACCGACGCGCCGGTCCACGGATCCGTAGCGGCGCCCTGACTCATATTTGAACCAAGGTTGAAGTAGAAGTCCAAGTCCACGCCGACACTGTTGAGGAAGCTGCTATCGACCGTGATGAACCTGGCCTCGATAAGAATCTGGATGGTCTTGGCCTCGCGGAGCTTCTCGATGAGCTCGGAGAGGGCCTGATGGTTCTGGGCCGTCTGGGTGACAACCAGCGAGCCGCCGAGAATCTGGATGAAACCGGGAGTCCCAACCCCGGCGCCGCCCTGGGGATCCGCCCACGACTCGGGGTCGATGGAATTGCGGACCAAGGAGATGAAATTCTCCATCAACTTATCTTTGGTCATCTCCTCGTCGCGTCGTTCTGACATGTCATCTTCGTCGAAGATGCCCCCGCCTCCTCCGCCGCCGCCGCCGCTGTCACCGCCAGCCTCTGATGCAGCCTCCGAAACCTCCGACAGCTGGATTTTTGGCCCCTCGAAGTCCGGCACCGGCACCAGCAGGTCGCGAATGTCGTAAACCCGCCGGATGGGCTCCTTGGCCAAATCGGACTTGGTGGAGATAGTCAAGACGCCGCCGTCAACCACGTAGCGAAGCTCAGCATCCGCACCGGCTGCGGCACCGCTGACGTCACGCAGGACCAGATCCAAGGCTCGCTTGACGGTAATCTTCCGGACATCGACGCTGACCTTAGTCGTCTGTTCGATTCCCGCAGCGGTCAGGGCACGCCAGTTAACATGAATGTTGGCGTTCGAGTACTCTCGAAGGAACTCAATGACGTCCTTGAAGTCGATGTCGGCAAAACTAAGCCGCTCGATTTCCCGCTTGAGCTTTTCGCGAAGGGCCGCGTCAGCCGGGGTCTCGCCGGCGGCGGAGGCCTGAAACTCCTTGCGATCCTCTGTCAACTGCTTCCAGTTACGGGGATAGCGTAGGTACTCGTACCAAGGGGTTTCCATTACGCGAACATCGCTGTTAGCCCTGGCTTCCTCACTGGCCACAGTTCGGAACGCTCTGACATCCTTCTGGAGGATACTGAACTCGGTGAGCAATTCCCTCTCATTGGCAGCCCAGGTGTTGGCCGAATCGATCAGGAGAACCTGCTCGACGATATCCAGCGCCTGATCGTACTTCTGCTGACTTCTGAGTACTTTTGCCTGCTCGCTGAGTGTGGTGATCTTTCGAACCTTCTGCCGCTGCTGATCGAGCATTCGTTGCCCTTTGACTCTTTCGATCTCGCGGGCAACCGAGGCAGCCTTGGACCTGTTGAATGCTTCTCGTCGGTTCGCTATCTGCGTCAGCAGGCCCTGGATTCGGGCATCCTCGTTGCGATATTCCATCGCCCCGAAGATGCTCTTGCTGGCCTGGAGAATATCCAGCGATGATCGAGCTGACTGCTCGGCGTTGTTGTAGTCGGCCTCAGTTTTTGCGGCCGTGAGCCCCTCACGTGCCCGCTGGGCCTGCTTGGCGATATCCACCATTGCAGCTTGGCGGGCGATCTCATTGCGGCGTTCGAGTTGGCTGAGAACGCCGGCCTCGCTGGCACTCTTCTGAGCGGTCATCTTGGACGAGTACGCCAGAAGTTGGTCGACCTCGGCCAAGTCAGGGTCGAGGTCTTTGGCTCGCTGGAACATTCCGGCAGCCTGGGCAATTTTCTTATCGTCGAGAAGCTGCTTTCCCTGGGCCAGCATTTGTCGGGCCTTGGCCTGTCGCGCGGTCATGCTCGGGCTCTTGTCGGAGACTACCGGCGCGGTCGGCGCTATCGTCGCGGCCGGGGCTGGGGTGACAGCCATCGGCGCGGGGGTAATCTCGGGAACGGCAACGGGCTTGGGCGCCACGACGGGCGCGGCAGCAAGCTCTGGCCTAGCAGCTACCGGCGTTGCTACCGGGGCAGCAATCGGCATCGCAGGCGTTGCAACGGAAGCGGGCGAAGCGGTAGCCGCGTCTACGACTTCCTTTCGCTTCTTGGCCAAGGCCATTTGGGCCTGTGCGTCGCGGCGCATAGGCTCGGTGAGAAACTCACTGGTAGCAGCCTGGGCAAAGCCCTGAACCGCATCAGCGAGTTCCCCGGCCGTGAGAGCCCTTTCGGCTCCGCGGTAAGCCTCCATAGCGGCGGCCTGCCTGCGGATAGCGTTGGGGATCTGAGCCAGATGATCGGCCAGTTGTTTTTGCTCGGCCTCGCTCAGCGTCGCCTGGTCGGCCTTTAGAATGTCGCTTGCCTTCAAGAGCGAAGTCTGGGCATCCTGAAAGTTCAGCGCTCTATAGCAAGCGATCCCCTTGGTGAGCAGATCCTTGGCATTACCGGCCGGCACCGCCTGAGCGCGTGCCCCGGAACCTATAGCCAAAACGACCGCTGCAATCAAGACGTGGTAGAGAGATTTGCGTCCAATCACCACTGCTCAACTCCTTTGTAAAACAGCCTTCACAATTGGCCCTGCCCGCATTTGGGCTTCGGCAGACCTGACACGTCCTTGGCAAGCCGCCAATGTCGGCCCATGGTCTGCCTTTTCGTTGACTCAGCCATTATCCGACAAAAAAGCCCTGTCGAACAATTACGAAAAACTTAATCTTGCCTTCCGATTTCGCCGATATTACTAAGTTCGCGTCTTGCGAACCCATTTGCGTGGTGATAGTACGCCACCACTGAATCCGTTGCAAGTGCAAAAAAAGAGGATCGCATATTGCTGGCTGTTGATGGGCAATTAATCGCCCGCAGCCTGTTTTGCCGCCTTCTCCAACCGCTCGCGCAAGGGACTGTCATCGTCCCAGGTCTTGAGGCGGGATCGCAGCTTCCCATCGCTATCAAGGTAAAGCATCTCTTGAGTATTGGTTGTAAACATAGCACGTAAAAGCGACTTCTTGAAATCCAGCCGCAATGCTATGGCACCCGTCGAGAAATCCACTTCGACGTATTTACGTCCCTGGCCCATAGGATCGACAAGGGCCACTTTTTCGACCCCGCCAATGGGTTCGCCCCGCTGAACGTTAAATTTTTTCTTAACCCACTGGCCCCATTTGCGGGCGTAGACCGTTACGGACATCTTGCTGGCCATCACGTTGGCGCCCGTCACGAAGAAATGCACCTCGCGTCCCACAGACACCGAATCGGACCACTCGCTGGGCTTGCTGGTCACGAACTTCTTGCGAGCCCCGGCCACTTTATCCTCAGCCACCGCTTCGTCGTAGGTCAGCAGCGGGTTGATAACCACCAGTTGGATTCGATAGCGGAACCTGGTGCCGAGCGTCATGGTGCTATCGTCATAGAAAGCGATGCCTACCTGGACTTCTGGAGTCGGCACCTCGGCCGTCGGAGCAACCGTCGGAGCGGCAGCCGGAGCATCCGAAACCGGCGACATCGGCAGTTTGGGATTGCCCCACTGTTTCAGGTTGGCTTGCCAGACAGGCCGATAAATCGGCTGGAGAATCTGTTGCGCGAGCGCCCTGACGGCTTCGCGAGCGTCGCGGACTTCCTGGGTGTTCGTGCCATCGAAGTCCGGAATGGTCGGCACCTCGATCGGGTCGCCCTTTTCGTTGAGCATCGGCGGGGTCTGTACGACCTTGGTCTCAGCCTTGGCCCAGTCGCCGTCGGGCGGGGCCTGCTGGACTTGCACGATCACCTTGTAGGGCACGACCGGATTCAACGTACCGGTCGTCGTCTTGAGCATGCCTCGCCATTTGGCCCCCAGCGCCGTCAGGGGATATATCCCAACGCCACGGGCAAGAACCACATCCTCGAGCGGGGACTTTTGGGGCAGTTCGACCGAGGCCATCATCACGGGCTTTTCCGGCACAGGCATGGCCGCTGCCAGCAATTCAAAGTCGACCCGCCCGCCCGGACCGCCCACGGGCGCCACCGGTGCCAATGGCAACCTGGGCGTGGCAAGATCGACCGACTCGGTCGGCAGAGGCGCCATGGCCCGAACGTCGTCGAGTTGCCCCACCCAGACAGGCACGGGAACTTTAGCTCGTTCGGTATTCTTGTATACTCGTTGGATATCCTCAGCCAGGCCCTTTAGGACGTCATCCGCCCCGGCTGGGGAGACGGACTGCGTTCCTCGCCCGGTCACCTTGGTGATTTCAACCTCGAGTGGCGACGAAACGATCCAATACCATGCAGCAAAGGCCAGCGCCAACAGGCAGACCAGCAGCACCAGCTTTTCGACATGGCGTTCCATCGTACTTAAACTATCTGCCTTGGCCATTCAGCGGCCTCCTCGCACTGGACTTCTGCGGTGATGATTCGATCTAATGTTCTTTACTTTCCGCTGGCACCTGGCATATGCACAGCGAGTCGGGTCGGCAACAGCGGGCGGATCCAATCGGCCAGCAACAGCAATTCGCCTTTTATCTCCACTTCCATCACCGGCTCGACACCGTAGTAGAACATTGCCTTGTCCGTCGGACCCACTTTGGTCATGTTCAGGTCGGTAACAGTGTGGTAATTCTGCGTCTCCAACACCCGGCTAAGCCGGCGGACATGCCTGGTCGGCATGATAACGGTGAACATATACGGCACAACCGCGTACTGGCCGCACGTGTCCCGCTGCGTCATCGAACTAACGGCAGTTCCGGCGGCGGGGACGATGGTTTCGGTAACCAGGATTTTGATCAGCCGCTTAATCGCGCTTCGAGGAACGCTGGGGACGATCGCCGGGGCACCCGGGCTCTGCTGCTCGGCAAGCCATTGCTGATTGGTCGTAATGATCGCCTGGATGATCTCGTTGGTCACCCATAGGTTCACCTGAGCTTCCCAGAGCTTCACATCGGGTACGGCGCGGCTTTGTCGCTGAGGGAAATACCTGTCCAAGGCACCCGGATCGATGTAAATCAAGCTGTTTTCGGTCTTGCTGAGTTTTACGGACTGAGCAGCCTTCTGGCTCGCCTCAATGGAATCGGTGTACTTCTCGGCTAGTTTGACCCGCTCGTCCTCGACTTCCTGGAGAGTCGGCGGCACGGTAGGCAGCAAGCCCTGGCGCCGCGGAGAGATCGCCAGATCGATCTGCCTGGTATACTCCTCGAAGAACCGGAGATAGAGGCCCTCAGCGCTGTATTTCGCCGCGTCGACGGGGAACGCCGGCTCGGAAGACGCCTCGCTCACCTTTAGTCTTATAATGGGAAGGTATTCCCTGTTGAACTTCAGGCACGCCTGAAGATCCCCGTCGTTGGCCTGTTTCAGCCGTTCGATCCGCGCTTTCATGTCCTCGACGGCATCATTGTTGACCTTCGGCTTATGCTTGGCCAATCTCTTAAGATCACGGGACAACTTCTGTCGGCGATCGAGCGAATTGCCTATATCGCTGCCGATATAGTAGAAGATCGCCACACCGCTACCGATGACCACCACGGCGGCCAAGATCACATAGAACAGATTCTCACGCACGAACCGCATACGCTTTTTCTCCCACGGGCCTGCTAGGAACCTTGTTTAATCGGGTTAAGTTGCTCAGTTTCGACGGCGGCGACCCAGCCGGCGCCGAGGCTCTTGCCGTCGGGACCCACTGCCTTTACTCGATACCACGGGGCCGTCAGCTTATTTCGTATTTCTTCGACGGTCAACTTCGTGCCAACTGGCAGTGTCACTATTTTCTTCTCTGCCGCCAGCGCGTCGACGGGCTCGAAGTCTGGATACATGTCCACTTGCTTGCCAAGCTCGTAAGCGTTTTTGCCCCGCTCGGTCTTGGCGTCGCCCAAAGCGATACCGTCATTAAGAATTTCCACGAACCATGTGACCTTGAATCGGGTGTCAGCGTTGGTGTCCTCGTCGGGCATCAGCGGATCGGGACTGGCCGCAGCAGCCACAACCCCGAAACCGGCAGGCGCGACAGAAACCCATTCCACACCATGGCCCACGATCTTAAGGCTGGTAAACCACTTGGAGTACGCCATGCTGAACCGGCGAAGATTGGCTGCGATCTGGTTGGTCTGGATCTGCCCGCGCGGAGTTCGTGCGAGCATGACAACCTTGAACCCAGGCCGGCCTCCGGTAGCCGTGTTGACCGTGCCAGCCGCCGTTTCAGCCATTTCCTTGCCAATGTTCAAGTGGTAGGCGGCTTCCAGAATCTCGACGACGATCACGTCGCGTTCTTTGCGGGGCTTGGCCTTGAATGCCTCCGCTTGCTGAACCCGCTGGACCAGTGCCAGCCGCATCACCTGGCTCTTCAGGGTGTTGCCCGAAAGCGCCTCGATGCTATTGGCGTCGAGGGGGGCTGCATTGGGGTCCATTTTGATCTGCCCCAGCAGCGTCTTGCCGTATGCCTTGAGCCCTTGGGCACCGATGCTGCCGAAGCGGCTGCGAAAACCGCGAAGGCTCTGCGAATCCATCAGTTGGGCCGCAGCCTTGTCCAGCAACTCGGGCTTCGGAATCCCTCCCCGGCCTGTGCGTATCTGATCCTGAACCTGCTGAGACATGCTCGCCTGATAGCCCAGCAGCCTGGCGTAGTCCATCATTAAAGGCTGGTCCGGGGTAACGAACCTGACGGATTCCCCGACGATCGCCACCATCGACGGCCAGAGGTCACGGTATCCCAGCATCGCCGCTCGCTGCCTCAGGTCTTGCTCGGCGTTCTTATCCTGACCCTCGACTTTCCGCCACTGGTCCATCGTCTGATTGATGCTGCTGACGATCACGGTGGCGTCATTGTACTTGCTCTTGTCGGCCAGGGCACTGGCGTCGGTGTTGGCGCGGTAACCCGGACAGAAAATCGTCGCCAACAGAACAACCGCCGCGGCCACAAAATACGGACGTTTCTTCTTCCATAGCCGATGCCGGACAATCTCACCCGGCAGCAGATTCGTGCTGATGGTCCCCTTGCCCAGTCCCTGCAAGGCCAGCCCGTAAGCCACCGCCAGAGACGGAGTGTTTTCATGGAAAACTGGGGCATTAACCGACGATGAAAGCGTCAGCTTGTTGTACGTATCCACCCGCACGACGTTGACATTGAGATTCTGTTCGATGAACTTCTGCAGACCCGGCAGGCGGAAGCCGTTACCCAGGCCCACCAGTTTCTTGAAGCGACTTTCGCGATGCAGCGAGGTGTAGAAACCGATCGACCGCTGTATTTCCTGGACCAAGTCGGCGAAAACCGGACGCATAGCCTGGAAAATCTGGCGAGCGTATTTGCTCGTGGCGGCAGAGAGCTTGAGTTCTTCGGCCTTTTCGAACGAGAGCTTGAAGGTTCGAACCAGCGCCTCGGTGAAGTTATTGCCGCCGATCTGAATGGTGCGAGTCCAGATTCGCCCCTTGTCGGCGACGACGAGGTCGGTCTTGTCGGCCCCGACGTCGGCAAGGATCGTCGCGCCTTCGTCGTCGAACTGCTCGTCGTGAATCATGAAGTTATAGAGGCCCAGCGGCGCCACCTGCACAATATCGACCGGCAAGGTAACTTCATGGAAGTGGTGCAGCGTCTCGGCGACGTCGGAACGCTTCATCGCGAAGATGCCGACCTCAACGTCCGGGCTGTCGGGGTCGCGGAAAGTCTGGTACCGCCAGATCACCTCGTTGATCGGGAAGGGAATCTGCTGCTCGGCCTCAAATCGGACGATATCGGGAATCCGCTTTGTCTCGACGGGAGGAAGCTTTACGAACCGGCTGAAACTGGCCTGGCCGGGAACGGATATGACGACCTCACTGCCAGCGGTGTTGTGACCCGCCATGAAACGTTGCAGCGCGTCTTTTATGAGTTGATCTCTATCGACTTCCGGCCCGGATAGTATGACGGGATGCTGGACTACCTCGAAGTCCTCAACCTCAAGCTGCCCCTGCACATCCCGGAGCTTGAGGGCCTTGAGGGCACATTGCCCGATGTCGATGCCCCAAACGGTTTTTGCTCTGGCCATGCTAACTCCTAGGCTCGCGACATACGGGACGCGATGGCGACCCGTCATCTCGATTCGACACAACACCTACCAGCGAAACCAACTCACGGCCCAAGGGTTCAAGCCCTCGACAGACTGTGCGCCGCCGCAAGCACGCGGTATGATATACACTTTGTCCCCGGTGGGCAAGACTGCATCAAGCGATAATATTTCACCGAGAGCGGATTCTGCTACTAGTGGTGCCGTCGCATGCTTCGATTTGACATAACGACACTCGGATGCAAGGTCAACCAATACGATAGCCAAGCCATGGTCGCCTGGCTCGAAGCCGCTGGCTGGATCCAAGCCGAACCTGGCATGCAGGCCAGTCTGCTAGTCATCAACACCTGCTGCATAACGACCACCGCTATGGCCAAAAGCCGCAACTCACTGAGCCGCGCCGTGCGGAAAAGGCCCAACGCCGCAGTCATTGTCGCTGGATGTTACAGCGATTACGACCGTAAGCGACTGCTAAAGATACTCGACGACTTCGGCGTGCCGGCCAATCGCAGGATGCTCACCGGACACCATCACGATGTCGCCGACAATCTCCGAACCTTTATCCAATCTCTCAGCCAGGCGGACCCGGTCGAAAAAATTCTCGACGACCAGCCGTCCGTACCTTGCCAACCGAGCACAATAAAAACACGCCGACTCGCCGCGGTCAAGGGCAATGTCGCAGCAACAAGAAACCTTCCCGGAATTCGGAGATTTTCCAACCGGCAGAGAGCGTTCGTGAAAGTTCAGGACGGCTGCGACGCATTTTGCTCATATTGCATCGTGCCCTACACACGCCCCCGGGTCTGGTCGCGCCGGCCGGAAGAGATCCTTAACGAGTGCCGCACCCTCGCCGCCAGCGGGCACCGGGAAATCGTCCTGTGCGGTGTTTTTATCGGAGCCTTCGGGCAACAGACCACCCTCCGCCGCAAATGGCCCGCCCAGACAGACGCCCTTGCCGAACTGCTGTGCCGCGTGTGCGACATTGACGATTTGTGGCGCGTCAGGCTGTCGAGCATCGAACCCGGCGACGTCACTGACAAGTTGCTGAATGCGATCGCCGAATGCCCCAAGGCCGCACCGCACCTGCACTTGCCCTTGCAGTCCGGCTCGCCCGCAATCCTGCGCAGCATCAACCGCCAATACACGGTCGACCAGTTCCGCCGAACCGTCCAGCGGGTTCAACAGGCGCTCGATCGCCCCGCGCTGACGACCGATATTATTGTCGGCCTGCCGGGGGAAACCGACGCCGACTTCGCACAGACCATCGATGTCACCCGCGACGCTGGATTCGTAAAGATCCATGCATTTCACTTTAGTCCCATCGAAGGCACCGCCGCATGGCATCAGCGTGACCAGGTACCACCGCACGAGGTCGTCAAGGCACGCATGGCAAAACTGGCCGAAATCGAGGCCGAGTCGGCCCGGCAGTACCGCCTGCCATTCGTCGGCCAGACCGTCGAGGCGCTTGTCGAACGCCCGCGGCGCGGCCAGGCCTGCCGCCAGGGAATGACCGACCGCTACCAGTCAATTCGCTTCACACCAACCAAGCCCGTGCGGGAGCTGACCGGACAGGTGGTTCGTCTTCGCGTAGACGCCGCGACGCCCGAGGGACTGGACGGAACGCTTGAGGGCAAGTCAATTGGTCTTTGAAATGCCGCCCCACCATCCGATAGAATCCCTCCCATGAGCCAAGCCTACGACGAATTGACCCGGGCGGCGAGGCAGTTGATCGCCATTGAACAGTTATTGGGCGGCGAATTCATACCCGTCAAATGCCGGCCACTCGATGTCCCCGATTTCGCCCCCGCCGAGGCGCCGGCGGAAGCATCCCAGGCCCCAGCCCTGGCGCCGGAAGAAAAAGCCGCCGCCCTCAAGGCTATTGACGAAGGCGAGGTCAAGGTTTGCACCAAGTGCGACCTCTGCCAGGGGCGACACAACACGGTCTTCGGCGAGGGCGACCCGAATGCCCGGCTGATGTTCGTCGGCGAAGGGCCCGGAAAGGACGAAGACGCAACGGGCCACCCCTTCGTTGGCAGAGCGGGCGAGTTGCTGACAAAAATGATCACCGCCATGGGTCTGACGCGCGAGCAGATTTTCATCGCGAACATCGTCAAATGCCGCCCACCCAACAACCGCGCGCCCACACCTGACGAAACCGCCGCTTGCTGGGACTACCTCATGCGGCAGATTCGCATAATCCAGCCAGAGGTCATCGTCACGCTGGGCAACCCATCGACACACGCATTGCTGAATACCAAGGTGGGCATAACCAGGCTGCGTGGCTCGTGGCAGATAATGCCCCAAATCGCTGACGGCGTAGTCGGCATCGAAGTCATGCCCACATTCCACCCGGCCTACGTGCTGCGACAATACAACCAGGACACGCGAGGCAAGGTCTGGTCCGACCTCCAGACAGTCATGGGGCGACTGGGCCTGTCCCTACCGACAAAGAACTGACGCGTCGGTCAGCAGCGGCGCCGCTACCGACGAGACTTGCCTATCTCCCCCACCGCCGCCACCACGGCAGGGACTATTTCGGCTAGGCTCACCGTCCGAATCCGCTTGCCCCCGCTATACAGAACCGCCTTGCCCTTGCCGGCGCAGATGGCGACGTCGGCCCCCTCGGCCTCACCGGGGCCGTTGACCACACAACCCATCACCGCCACGCTTACCGGGAAGTCCACGCCCGCCAGGGCGGTGCGAATCTGCTCGACAATCGGCTCCATGTCCATCTGCGCCCGCCCGCAGGTCGGGCAGGCGATAAGCTCCAGACCCTTTCTCGGACGAAGCCTGAGCGAATACAGCAACTCCAGGGCCGCTTCGACCTCGACCACCGGGTCGCCCGAGTAGGAAATTCGAATCGTGTCGCCTATGCCCTCGCAGAGCAGGGCGCCCAGTGCCGCGGCCGAACGCATGGCGCCAGTCACCGCCGTACCCGCGTGCGTTACGCCGAGGTGCAGCGGGTAATCCCACCGCTCGGCGATGAGCCGGCTAGCGGCCACTGTGGCCACCGCGTCGTGGCTCTTGGCGGACAGGACAAGGTCGTGGAAATCGGCCTCCTGAAAGACCGCTAGATACTCAGCCATCTTCTCGACCATCAACTCGTCCAGCGGCTTGGCGAGGTCGGCAGCGTGGCTGGCGTCATCGGTGCGGTCCACGACGGACCCCTCGTTGACACCCACTCGAATAGCCACACCCGCCCCGGCCGCAGCGGCAATTACGCGTTGGACCTGCTCGCGATCGCGGATATTGCCCGGATTCAGGCGAATTTTGGCGACGCCGGCATCGATGGCCTCAATCGCCCGATCGAAGTGGAAATGCACATCCGCAACGATCGGAACCGGCGAGGCAGCCACGATTTGTTTAAGAGCGGCGGTGTCCGCCTTTGTCGGCACGGCGACGCGGACCAGTTCCGCCCCAGCGTCGGCGAGCCGGCGGACCTGCTCTATCGTCGCATCGGCGTCGGCGGTGGAGGTGTTGGTCATGCTCTGCACGACCACCGGCGCATCCGAGCCGATGACCACGTCGCCCACGCGCACCGCACGAGTGCGCCTTCGCTGAATCTTCGGATATATCATGACAAGTATTCTACCTAAGAAACCCGGGGATAATAACCTTCCCCGTCGGCAGGCCGGTCCCTGTGGCCGAACCCTCGCAAAAACTACGCACCCATCGCCGCTTCACACGCCGCAATCAGGCGCGTGGCGAGCGAGTCGATATCCTCCCGCACCCGCAGCCCCGCGGCCCGGACATGCCCCCCGCCACCGAATCCGCGGGCGACGGCAGCGACGTCCACTCCGCCCCGGCTGCGAAGGCTCGCGCGGACGCACGGCTCGGATGTGGCATGGCCGTCTTCCACCAGCAGCATGGACACTTCCACGCAACCCATTCGCATGGGTTCGTTGACGATGCCCTCGGTTTCATCCTGGACAGCGCCGGTTTCGGAGAAATCGCAGGCGCGGAGTTTCATCGTCGCGATACGCCCGCCGGCGCGGAGTTCCATGCTCCCCAGCGCCCGGCCCAGCAGCATTATCCGTTCGGGTCGGTCCGCCTGGAAGAGGCGCTGGTAGAGCTTGTCGATCTCAACACCG
>Ga0307990_1001058_pt1 | contig 23552 bp, 13 predicted proteins | sample EllFjometagen129_FD_203168 | JGI IMG/M metagenome (GOLD analysis project Ga0307990, IMG submission 203168) | Marine microbial communities from Ellis Fjord, Antarctic Ocean - #129 | ecosystem: Environmental > Aquatic > Marine > Unclassified | place: Southern Ocean | collected 2014-10-08
AAGCCCATTACTTCCTTAAATACATTCATCCACTCACCTGGCTTAGGAATCGCTTTGATAGCTTTTGGCCAGAATCCCAGCAGAATAAATGGGAAGGCCAGGCCTAATCCAATAAGGATAAAAATACCAAATATCATAGCCGGAGGTTGAGAGAAGGCAAAGCCAAGAGCTGCCCCAAGTAGTGGTGCTGTACATGGTGTTGCTAATAGAACTGCGAAAATTCCACTTAAGAAAGATCCCATCAAGCCACCTTTCGATGATGCTTTTGTTGCTACTGTCATTCCCGGTGCTCTAATAATGAAGACATCAAACATGGATAATGAGAAGACAAAGATCAATATAAGTAACGCAGTTACAAAACCGGCACTCTGGAATTGGAAGCCCCAGCCTACCATTTCACCTGATGTTTTTAAGATTACGATCACAAGAGCCAGAATAATAAACGAAGTAAGAATTCCAGCTGTATACGCTAAAGAACTTCTTAATATTTGTTTTTTATCTTGTTGACTTTGTTTTACCAGGCTCATAGCTTTAATAGATAAAACTGGAAGTACACAAGGCATTATATTAAGGATCAATCCACCCAGGAAAGCCATTAATAAATATTTTAATATTTCCATTGGATTTGTTTTAGCAGAAACATCATTATTGCCCGATTGAAAAGTAAGATCGAATTCCAATTCTTCCGGCATAAAACAAGTTCCGCTATCAAGACACATCTGATATCCGGTATAAACTTTTATCTGAGGTTCTCCATTGAAATCTTCTGCAACCGTAAACTCTTTTATTAGGATTACAGTTCCATGATATTCAACATAACCATCTTCTGTTGTCTTTCCTTCAGGATAGATCGTAGATCCAAATGAAATTCCGTCAATTGGGTCTGTATCTATATAGAAAAGATCTTCCTGAAAAGTTAGGTGCATTCCTTCCGGTATAATGAAGGTTGCTATAATTTTGTTTCCCTCTATCTTTGCTGACATTACATCTTGCGGGTCTGGTGTTTGCGCAAAAAGCGATGTGATCACCATTAAAACGATAAAAGAAAGCCAAAAAATCTTCTTCATTTATCCTCCAAACATTATGAAATTTTTATTTTATAATTATGCAAATTGTGTTCCTAAAGAACAATATTTTCTCTATTTAAAAACTCGTCTACAGCAAGTGCTTCATTCCAATATTTATAAAAAGTTGTTATAAGTGTTTCTGCCAGATCAGAATGCTCAATTACCATGTATGTTAAGTTTTCATCAGGATTCACTTGATTGATCATAGAGAACATAACTGTGTGATCATCAAAGACATGAAGTTTGATGGGTAGATGGTAAGCTACTTTTATTTCTTCACCCTGGTCCTCAAAATTCTTCATCCTTCTTGCAAAAAACTCTAGATCATCTTTTTCTACTTCAAATATCGATTTAAATGTAACTCCTGTATTCATGCTTTCCTGCTGCTCTTCATGAATATCAAGAACATTGGACATGGCATAAGGGGATTTACAAAATGAAAGGACAACATTTTTAGATTCTAACTCAAGAGTATGATGCTTTTTAATTATGCTTGCAGGTGTGCCATAAACTTCTATGAATTTAAGCGGAGATGAATTATCAGTATTAGATTTGTAAATTGGAGAAAGAAGTCCAGATAGCGCATTAATGAGTTCCAATTTCTCATTTTGTTCATTCTTGAGTTTATCAAAAGCTATCTCAGGGGCAGCTGCTTGAAATTTCCTGACTTTACCCAAGATCTCTATACATAATCCTTTATGGATCAAACTCTCTAAAACAGAATAAATACGGGATCGATTTACATTGCAGCATTGAGATATTTCAGTTGCTCTAAAGGTGTGTTTTCTTAATAAGCAACTATAAACTTTTGCTTCATTTTCTGTCAGGCCAACGTCCATCAACATACTGAGATATTTTTTCATATTCCCTCTTCTAAACACTGTTGCATCTTTAGAGGCAACAAAATATTTTGAGTATGAGATGTCAATTTTTTTAGTATTTATTAATAAAATAGTTTACCGCATTTAAAACCGTCAGCAGCACTGCTCATAATACCGCCGGCATAGCCTGAGCCTTCTCCGATTGGAAAGAGATTTACAATTCCATTTGCCTGAAAAGTTACAGGTTCCCTGAGTAAACGGACTGGCGAAGATGTCCGCGTCTCCGGTGCTAATAACAAGCTACTATCAACAAATCCGGGAATTCTTTTATCGAATTTGATTAAAGCAGATTTAATAGCTTCTGTAATATTCTGTGTAAAGATTTGATTGAGATCAGATTGGAAGATGCCTGGCCGATAACTGGATAAATTGTTATTTGATGAAATGGAATTTTTCATGAAATCATTAGTGGTTTGAGATGGAGCAAAATATGGCATAGATTTATTAAAACAGCTACTTTCAATTTTTTGTTGAAATTCCATACCAGCTAGAATATCATTACCGAAATCTTTTTTATTAACAGTGGCCACGATTGCACTATTAGCAAAGTTATTTTTTCTATCTTTATAGCTCATTCCATTAAGTACAAGACTGTTCTTTACTGAAGATCCAGCTACAATATATCCACCCGGGCACATACAGAAACTGTAAATTCCTTTTTCTTTGTATTTACCTGTAAGACGATAAACTGCTGGTCCGGTTAATGATAGATCAGTTTTCTCACCATAGAAAGATCTGTTGATGAAATCTTGAGAATGCTCTATACGAAATCCAACAGAAAAAGATTTATTTTCCATATTGATTTTATCTTTTAACATTGTAAAGGTATCCCGCGCAGAATTTCCAATACCTAATACCATGATTTCAGGTGAAAATCTTTCATTATTTATGGTCACACTTACTATTTTATTATTGTTGATTTCAAGATTTTCCAGCTTGCTATTCCAAAAGAATTTACAACCTTTCTCAATTAAAAAATTCCTGAGATTGATCATGATCTTTCTTAATCCATCAGTTCCCAGATGGGGAAGAGCATCGTATCTTATTGATTCATCTGCACCAAATTGAATGAGATAATCTACAATTCTATTTGTATAGTGATCTTTTGTTCGTGAGGTGAGTTTGCCATCGGAGAAAGTACCTGCTCCACCTTCACCGAACTGAACATTACAATTTTCATCAAGAGTTCCATTTTTCCAGAAATTTTCTACTTTCTTTGCACGAAGATCGATTGTTTCTCCTCTATCAAAGATGTAAGGCTGAAATCCATTCTCAACAAGTGAGATTGCAGTAAAAAGACCAGCAGGACCTGCACCAATAATGAATGGATGACGATTTGATAGTTTTATAGTGCTTTGAATATAGCTTGAGGGTTCTGAGAAATTTTGTATTTCATCATCAAGTTTTATTTTAAAATCGATGTCAGCAACAAGCGTGAAGTTATACTTAAGATTATTTTTTTTTCGTGCATCAATGGAACGACGGAGAATTCTAATGTTATCAATATATTTTTCTGGTATTTTAAGTTTATTTGATATTGCTTTTGCCAGGTCGACCTTTTTTGCGATCGGAACTAAAATATTGCGAACCAAATACATTTAACCTCCACTATTGACTGCAGCAATCTAAACTTCTTGACTAATATTCTTGTCAAGTGAATCAAATGGTCAAGGATGTAAATATGATAAAAGCATTATTCACAGATTTAGATAGAACTCTATTAAAAGATAACGGGATGTTTTCGGAAGCAAATTTAAAAGCAATGAAAGATCTTTCTGATAATAATGTGAAATTGATCATAGCGACAGGAAGAAATACTTTATCTGCCAAAAAGGTTCTCACTAAAAAGCATGAATTTGACTTTTTAATGTTTTCATCTGGAGCAGGTATAATTAACTGGCAGAATAGTGAGATCATTTATGAGAATAATTTAAATACAAGAGATACACAAAGGACGATAGATATCTTACTTAATAATGATGTTGATTTTATGGTTCATGATGTCATCCCTGAAAATCATAAATTTTATTATTGGATCCATCATTCATTACCTGATTTTAAGCGTAGAATAAAGTTATATGAGGAATTTGCACAGCCCCTGGAATTAGATAGATCTCCGATTAAAGCTACCCAACTTTTAGTAGTTCTGAAACAGGAGGAAGAAGAAAAGTATGAATTAATAAAAAATGAACTCAAATTTGTTAAAGTCATTCGAGCTACTTCTCCACTTGATCACAAATCTATCTGGCTAGAGATATTTCCTCGCAACATTTCCAAAGGTCAATCAGCAGAATGGTTATGCAGAAATCTTGAAATTGAACAAGAAGAAACTGTTGGTATTGGTAATGATTTTAATGATATTGATCTTTTGGAGATGACTTATAAGAGCTATGTCGTGGCTAATGCTCCAGAAGCATTAAAACAAAAGTATGAGGTAGTATCTTCCAATGAAGAGGATGGATTTACAGAAGTTGTAAATAAAATTTTAACCAATGATTTTGCATAAAAAATGGTGGCAGGACCCAGACTTGAACTGGGGACACAAGGCTTTTCAGGCCTCTGCTCTACCAACTGAGCTATCCCGCCACGCAAAGTGGACTCAACAAAAAATCGGGTTTTTGTGTCAAATAAAAAATTAATTATAAAACAACTAAATTAGGAATTATTGATATATTCTGTTTGTTTATCCAGCATTTTATTTTTTTCTATTTTATTTAGGAATGAAGCTTTAAACGAGTTAGCTGCAAGTTGTATAATATCTTTCTTTGTAAGATTAAGTGCTTTTTGGATCTCAATGTAATTCTCATTCAAATACCCGCCAAAATAGGCTGGATCATCAGAATTAATTGTAACAAAGAGACCTTTATCAAGCATTATTTTAAGTGGGTGCATTGTTAGATCTTTAACTACTTTAAGTGCCAGGTTAGAGAGTGGACATACTGTAAGTGCTATATTTCGCATGATAAGATCATTTACAACATCCATATTTTCCAAGCTTCTAATACCATGATCGATCCGATCAACCTGCAGTAATTCCAAAGCTTCAGCAACGTATTCCGGAGGTCCTTCTTCACCGGCATGAGCTACTACCAGATATCCATCTTCTTTTGCCTGCTTAAAGATTCTTTTAAATTTGGAAGGTGGATTTCCTATTTCTGAGGAGTCAAGCCCTACTGCGTCGATCCATTCTTTAAATGGTTTAGCTTGTTCTAATGTTTCAAATGCAGCTTCTTCAGGAAGATGACGCAAAAAGGACATTATAAGTTTTGAAGAGATTCCCAGTTTGTTTTGTCCATTTACCAGTGCTTTGTGAATTCCTTTTATTACGGTTTCAAAGGCAATTCCACGGTCTGTATGAGTTTGAGGATCGAACATGATCTCTACGTGAAGAATATTTTGTTCCTGAGCTTTTATTAGGTATGCCCAGGTAATATCGTAGAAATCAATTTCATTTAGAAGAACGTTACAACCTTCATAATAGATATCTAAGAATTCCTGAAGGTTAGAAAAATTATATGCATTCTTGAGATCTGCAATACTTTTATATTTTAATTGTATATTATTTCTTTTAGCGATCTCAAGCATAAGTGCCGGTTCAAAAGTGCCTTCAATATGTAGATGCAATTCCGCCTTTGGAATTGCTTTAATAAATTTATCCATACTTTTTCCCCTATTAAAAAACCATTAAATATTATCTGCTGTTATTACGCAATTTTTATTTCTAATTTTCCCAAAATACATTGCTTTATCGGCTTCTTTTATGCTTTCATTAACATCATGGATCCGGTCATAAACACTGATCCCAATTGTAATGGTTACATTTATTGTGTGGTCTTTATGCTCAATTACTTCGTTTTTAATTCTTAATCTTAATTTTTCGGCTATCTGTTTTCCACCCTGAATATCTGTTTCGGGAAGTAATAACAAAAATTCCTCTCCGCCCCACCGACCCACAATATCCTGTTTTCTCATATAGGTGAGCATCAGTTCAGATATTTTAGTAAGAACATGATCACCGGCATCATGACCGTAAGTATCATTGATCTTTTTAAAATTATCTATATCACCCATTAAAATTGAAAACGGTTTTTCATTTCTCTCGAAACGATCTGTTTCATGTTTGATCTTTTGGTACATATCCCTTCGATTAGAGAGGCCGGTTAATATATCAGTTTTAGCAAGTTCTTCCATTTTTTTATAAGCTTCAGTAAGTTTTAGATTTTGCTCTTCAATAATTTTATTAGAATTAGCCTTTTGTCTAAATTGGAAATAAAAAAAGAATCCTAGAACAGCAACCGCAATAAGAAGTACAACAAGAATGACTGTTAATAACTCATTTTCTCTGGATCGGACGTCAGTGATTGAGGCATTAGTTTTTAAAAATTCTATTTCTTTTTCTTTTTTTTCAGTTTCATACCTAATCTGTAATTCAGCTACCTGTTTTTGTGATTGTATAGAGAAGAACTCCTCTTTCATTTTTGCATAAAATTTCATTGCAGTATAAGCTTTGAAATGCTTATTCTGTTTTGAATATATTTCAGCTAGTATTTTATAGCATGAAATCATTATCTGTTTATTATCATAATTCTGAGCATAGGCTAAAGCTTTTTCCAGATTCACAGTTGTATTTTTATAGTCATTTTTTTCGTAATAGGTTATTCCAATATGATAATGTGCAGAGGCAATACCATTACCATTTTTAAGAGATTTCATCATAGTTAGTGAAGTATTATAATTCTGCAAAGCTTTTTTTGTAGAACCTAGTCCTTGATATGAAATTCCAATATTATTATGGGTTGTTGCGATGCCGAAATTATCTTGTAATTCTTTTTTCAATATTAATGACCTATTATAATAATCTAGTGCTTTATCATACAATGCTTGAGAAAGGTAGATATTTCCAATATTGTTTAACGTTATTGCAGTGCTTTTTTTATCATTTATTTTGTAACTTAAGTTAAGTGCTTTTTTATAATATTCAAGTGCTTGCTCATACTTCTCAATATTTTTTAATACATTCCCGATATTATTTAAAGAACTTATAACTCCCTTTTCTTCATTTAGTTTTTCTTCCAGTTCTAAAGATAGAAGATGATATTCCATAGCTTTGCTGAAGATATTTAATTTATTATAGATATTTCCAATATTATTGTAACATCTAGACATGTTGTGAAAATCTTGTTTGTCAGAATAAATTTTGTTAGCTTTCTCCAAGAAATTAAGGGCATCTGAATATTGATTCAAATTATAATAGCCAATACCCCGATCGAAAAGATATTCAGCCTTTTTCTCTTCAGGAATGAAATTTACTTTTTCCTCTATCGGTTTTTCAGAATAAAGTTTCGTAAATAATACAAACAATAATATTATTAATCCCAGTGTTTTTCGCATTGAATATTTAAAAAAAATTTATTCTCCCATTCTCTAACTTTTACTAACAAATTTCAGCTGATTTTGTTAGCATGATTATACTTATTTCAATGATTGAGTTTCGCAAGATCAATCTCAGAGAAACTGTTAACTATTATATCTGAGGAAGAAAGATCTTGTTTCCCTGAATTGATATTTAAAAAGCCTATACACTTTATACCAGCCCTGGTTACAGCTTTTATACCATTTGTAGAATCCTCTATTGCGACACAATTATCAGTATCTTCGGATAACAATTTTGCAGCTTTTAAAAAAACATCAGGTTCGGGTTTTCCCTTTGCAACTTCCTCAGTACTTATAACAATGTCGAATAAATCAATTATTCCCAGTTTAGATAAAATCAAATTTACGATCTTTTTTGAAGTGGATGAAGCCACAGCAGTCTTTAATCTTTTGCTTTTAATGTTATTGATAAAAGGTATGAATCCAGTTGTTGTTTCTAAAGCATTGGAATTGTTTATTTTGTCATAGGTAAGTTTGTTATTCATGGTTATAAGTTGTTCAATGGAGAATGGTAATTTATGTTTTACACTTAAATAATGCCACATGTAATGCATTCCCGCACCAATGAATTCATCGTATTCTTTTTTTGACACAGAAAACCCCAGATCATTGAACAATTCTTCCTGGATTTTCATATATATTGGTTCACTATCAATAATAACTCCATCCATATCAAATATAACTGCTTTTATCTTCTGCATAGAGTTAGCGGTCATTCGATTGGTGACCAAATTTGAAATTGATTTCCACCCATGTGAATACACTTTTGGGTAGAATCACGTAATTTACCAAGAATAATATCTGTAGAATCAATTAAAGAAGCAATTATGCCACCAACAGATAGTGAGATATCCACTTTCCCTTTCCCAATCTGGAATTCTGTATTCTCTATTATCTCTTTAATCCGATTTCCAATAGTTACAACTGTTTCTTCTTTCACATTTACCAGGATTATCAAGAATTCTTTCTCAGATAATCTACCTGCAATATCAAATGGACGTAAATCCTTACTCAAGATTTTCGAAATTTTAATCAGTATTTGCACATCGAATTCCTTACCGTAAATATTACTTAATTTATCGAAGTTATCAATTTCAAAAAGTAGTACACCAAATGGTCTGTTATATCTTCTGAATTCACTTAATTTATAATCAATGGACATTTTAATATTCTCTTTATTCGGTAGTTTTGTAAGAGGATCAAGAAAGGAATTTTTGTATTCATTGGACTCATTGACCAGATTTTCTAAATACTCTTCATTATCAGTAAATAATTGTGTAGCTCCAACTATTTTCTCATTCGTATCATACATGGGAGCTACTCTAAGTGAGATAGCTATCTTTTGACCATCCTTATGTATGATTATGATTTCAAACTGTTTAATAGAGCCGTTTTCAAGCGTATTAGAAAAGAAACTATTCTTTCCAAAACATTCTGTTCCGTCAGTATAAGTCGGACAAATAAAATCTTCAGAAAAACTTCTATCTAAAGCTTCATCACTTGTATAACCTGTTATCTTTTCTGCACCTTTACTCCAGTATTTTATTCGTCTATCCATATCAATATAGAGCAAACCTTCATAAAGATTCTCAATAAGATTTCGATAATTTGAATTAGCCAATAACCCTCCCTACAATTAATAGACTGGACTTATTAACAGCATTTTTATATATTATTTAATCATTATGATAAAATTAGAAAATTATATAACAAAGTCAAATTTTATTTTAAATGTACTCCAATTTTAATCTTGTAACCATTTTTCCACTTTTCAAATTCTTTCTGTAACAGTTTTTTTTCATAGTATTTTCTCTCTGAATAAAAATCTGTTTTTGATGGACGCCTTAATTTCAGGAGCTTATAGAATAAAAGTTTTTCAGAATTAATTGGAATAACAGAACTACAATAATTTTCTTCGTGTTTTAGAATATCCTCGAATATTGCTTCACTAAAATCAACATCAGGTATTTTACTGGTAAGAGACAGATCGGCGATAATATTCCAACCACCTAAGTAATAAAGTAAAGAATCAGGATTAGCTCCGTCAGCTATCTGATCTTTTATTTTTGATACATTTGCTTTAGCAAATTCAAATAATTTTTTAGAGTTGAGAATTTCGGTTATTTGCGGTATTGCTTCTCCATAGGTAAGTTGGGTGGATCGGTTAATTTTTATCTGGAAGATCACAGCGTAAGCATTATCCAATTTAACTATTCCAGAGTACTTTTCATTATTCCACATTCTCAGTAGTTCGGTGCGAAAATCAGAAATATCTCCAAGAATTCTAAAATCTTTTTTAGCATCCTGAAATTCAGTTCTAAATATGTCAGTTTTTTCAACATATTTCGAAAGTTGGGAAAAATATCTTGTAGAATCGAAAACTGCTCTTGCTTCATTATAGGTAATGCTGTCTGCAATGGATTCTAACTTTTCATTAAGCAGATCTTTCTTCATCTTACTGAAAGAAGAAATTCCAGCTTTGTAACCTTTAATTTTATGAAGAATTATCCAGCCGTTATCATAATTTACTGGTAGAGACCATGATCCGGAATCAAGATTAGAAAGAGCGGAATTGATCTTCTCCGGTAATTTATCGTAAGCTGTTACAGTATTTTCAGGTAATGAATTCTGAGTTCCAAACAATAATTTTATTAGAGAAGGATCAGAACCTTCTGATAACTGTTCTGATATCGTTTCAGCTAATTCATGATTTTGTATAAAAATATAATTATACTTAACTGATCTTTCTCGAAAGAGGTCGTTAACTCTTGCATCATAAATTTGCTTTAATTCACTATCAGAAATATTTATGTTAAGCTGGTTAAACTCTTTCTGAACGGAAAATATAACTCCTCCGATCTGCAGGCTGTCGGGAGTACGAAAATCTTTATTATGTGCATCATAATAGTTTATTAACTTTGTACTATCTTCTATGGAATTGGCAATAAATTTTGGCAGCTGTTCATAGATTCTTTTAAAACTTGGGATGAATTCAGGAAAATATGTAATTGCCTTGTAAAATATGTATTTATTATCGATAGGTATAAATCCGTATTCTTCACCACGATTCATTCTGATTGAGATCATATCATTAACGAGATTGGAATTTTCAAATTTCTCAAGGTAGATATTTTCCTTAATTTCAGTAAGGTTATATTCTTTAACAATTTGAGTTATTTGATATTCATCATCTTTATTTCGTTCAAGTAAGTTTTTTAATTTTTGTTGATATTCTACTTTACTCGTTGATGAGAACAAAGGTGGTCTTGATATCTCAACTTTTGTTACAACAACTACCGGAATAATGAAATTCTCAAAATTATCTTCAAAATATTGTCTATAATGTGATTTCGATCTCTGCCTATTCTCTTTAGAAATGTAATCACGCCAGATTGTATTGGCAATAACTTTCTCATCTTTTACGGGAAACTTTTTTTTATCAACTACTTCAAAGACCAGAAATCCTGTGCCAATATTTATTGGTTCGGAGAACTTACCTTCAGCCAATTCAAAAGCGCTTTTCAGAATAATATCAGGAAGATCGCCAAGTTTATCATTTTTACTTAAATAGGAAGAGGCAATAATGGGTTGTGAAGTATTTGCACCAGCCTGCAGGAGTTCTGTTATCTGCAGTGCTTTTTGTCTGGCAATATTGCGGATTTCTTCCTTTAATAACTCTTCTCTTAGATCAGTTGTATTTTCGGCATTTAATGTACTGTCGGCCATGATCATTTTGGTTATTTCTCTATTAACAGTAGCTTTTACAGTTTCTCTAAAATTTTCATTTAATACCACAAATAAATTTAATTTGATCTTTTCTTCTTTATCATATTCGTGTTTATGTAATCTATAATACCAATAAAAATTATCTGGAGTTGTATCAGTTTCGTAATCAATATCTTGCTTATCAATAATAGTATATCCGAGATCAATCTTTGTGTTCTCCATGAAATATTGTTTGAGGACTTTTTCATCGTTTAATTCAAATGATTCTTCCAGAATGGTTTTAGCTTTTGTAATGCGTAGTTCCTTCCTCATAGCCTTAAGCACATTTCTGCCTTCTTTGCTATTCTTAAAATAATGGAACTTCCTTTCACTGAATTCTCCATTAGTTTGAAATCTGGGCAGATCACCAACCTGCTGAATAAAAAAAGCTTCTAATTCTGTATCATCCACATAAATTCTTTTTTCTGTTGCATAGTTAGATATTAAACAGTTATCTATAAGATTAGATAGAGCTTGTCGTTTTAAGTTTTCATATGAATAATGATATTTATCATCTAATCTATCAATTTCCTGTTGATACTCGGCAGATGTGATACTGCAATCTCCAATCTCGGCAATTGTTTTAGCTGAAACGAAAATGGAACAAAGAAACATGATCAAAACCATAATATATTTCATGTTATACAATCCTATCATTTATTTTTATTTACACATAAATTTATTAATGAATATTTAATCAAGAAGAATTTATATTGTCATTATTCTTTTTAATTTGACTGAATGTAGAATAATCTTTAAGCTGAATTTAGAGTAAAAAATTATTACTGAGGTTGTAAATGAGTAAAAATAAAATTTTGATATTACTGATTATTATCTTACCTGTCATTCTATCGGCGCAGATAATGGATTCGTTAAGTACAGCAATTCTTGATTCATGTCTAAGTTACCTACATGTGGAGGATTTTGAGCTTGGTTTTGAAAAAGCCTGGGTAATAGATGATACGTTTAAACTTAAGATCGTAGATCATATCCTGGATAATCCTTTAGAATTAGCTGATTATGTGGAAGAAACTTCTGATATTATAAAAAAGAATAATATAACCGAACTGACAAAATATATTATTGATCAGTTAGATGTAGAACTGGATGACACTATAGTCTTACTATCGGTTATTGCAGCAAATCCGGAAGATCTCATTATTAACATACTAGATGAAGCTGAACCTTACCGGAAGAAATTCTATGCAGAATTGGATACACTGGAGCTGCACGATCTTATTATGGCAGCACCGGGTTTATGGCGTGGGGAAGACGATGGGGAAAGTAATGCCTTAACAGGAAGTTGGCAGAAGGAATTTGATGTATACTTTGATACTACCCGCTCAATAGATAAAGACAGACTCCTGAATATAATGAAAAAACTGGATAGATCTTCCTTATACAAAGCCGGGTTGATATTTCTAAAGGGATTTGAAGAGATAACAATTCAGAATTATGAAAATTTAAAAGAGAACAAAATAGCCGATATTAATGGTGTGACGGGTAAAGTGGTATACTATAAGAAAACAAAATATGGTGAGTTTATTATTGGCGGAAAAGGTGAAAATGTTTATTCTCGTAATTTTGCTTTTATCATAGATCTCGGCGGAAATGACACTTATAGATGTAGAGCTGGTGGAGCCATAGGGATTTTGGGAAATCCTTTCTCATTTGTTATTGACAGGGCTGGAGATGATGTCTATTTTAATGAGGATAGCTCAGTGAGTTTTGGTTCAGGTTTCCTGGGGATTGGGCTACTTTACGATATTAATGGTAATGATGTATACAGAGGAACCGATTACTCTCTCGGAACAGGGATCTGCGGAATTGGTATTCTGCAGGATAATGCCGGAGAAGATGATTATCGGGGCGGCTGTTTTACCCAGGGATCAGGTCACTACGGAATCGGGATCTTGCGTGATATCGGATCGGGTGATGATAGATACTTGGCAAAACTCTGGGCTCAGGGATTCGGTTCTACTTTTGGATATGGATTAATACATGATACCGGTGGTGATGATATTTACCGAACCGGAGGTGAATACTTGCATGCTCCGCTTCTGCCCGATGATTACCAATCATTCAGTCATGGATTTGGTATGGGTTGGCGTCCAAGAGCTGGTGGGGGAATTGGTGTTTTATATGATGAGAGCGGTAATGATTTTTATGATGGTGAGGTGTTTTGTGAAGGCTCAGCTTATTGGTACTCATTAGGTATTCTTGTAGATGGCGGTGGAAATGATTCTTACAATGCAGTGCAATATGCTCAAGGTGCCGGAATTCATTTGGCAGTTGGAGCATTATGGGAGCAGGGAGGAGATGATCAATATCATTCACGCAATGGAGTTGTCGGAGGTACTGCACATGATCTGTCTGTAGGCATGTTAGTTGATGAAAATGGTGATGATAACTACATAGTTTCCGGTGGTTATGGAATAGCGCTAACAAACTCATTTGCTCTATTTATTGATAAATTGGGTAACGACATGTATTCAACCTGGGAAGATCATAGTTTTGGTTCGGTGAGATGGGCTAGAGGTTTTGCCGGTTGCGGTATATTTATGGATCTTGAAGGTAAAGACAGATATTCGCGTAATACACTGGCAGAGAATGGAAAAATATGGCTGCACAATGGTTGGGGGATCGGGATAGATCTTGATAGAGATATAGTTACAAAACCAGCTGAAGAAAAAGTGGAAGAGATAATCCTTACTGCGGAAGATTCTTTAAAAACCGTAAAAGAATTATTTGGAGCAGCCTCACTCTGGGAAGTAGGTTCCAACAGGAAGAAAGTGGCCAGAGCAAAAAAAGCATTTATAGAAAGAGGAATGAAAGCAGTAGAATACATTTGTGATAATAAACTTGAAACTGACAGCAGTTTAGAACTAAGATTAATTGATACTATCACCAAAGAATATCCTGATTCAATTGCACCCCTTTTACTGACGAAAATATTGAACCAAAATAGAAAAATCCAGAAAAATGCCATACGGCTGCTGGGAATTACTAAATCAAAAGATGCTTATGACCCATTGATCGAAATGCTTACTGATCCCAAATATGATCATTTAAAAAGAAGTCTGATCGGTGCACTGGGAAGCATTGGTAATAAAAATGCAACAGGTATAATTTCCAGTTTTATCGGGGATGAGGATGAACTGTGCAGATTGAGTGTGATAAGTGCACTGAAAAAATTAGAAGATAAAGCTGCAAATAAAGTATTTATGAGAGCACTTGATGATAAAATTTTCACGGTACGTTCTGCCGCTATAACTGCACTGGTTAAATTAGCGGATCTGAATACAACAAAAGAATTGTGTTACAAAATTGAAAATAATGAGTTCAAATACACGGAATTAGCTATTAGAACATTAGCTAATATAGAAAATAACTTTATTGACAGTACTAAGACAGTTTACAAAAAACAGCGTAAGAAATCGCGGAAGCTGTTTATCAAGCTTGTGCAAAATACTGATGAATTAATTCGAGCAGAAGCTGTGAAGGCAACATATATGAATTGTAGTAAAAAAGATAGAAGATGGCTTGAAGATATTATGAATGAGGAGAAAGATCCATTTGTAAAAGCAGCTTATGAGGAAATAATTAAAAAAGATATTCAGGGGAAAGAATGAAAAAGATTTTTTTAATTTTAAGTTTACTTATTGTAACATTACTGTCAGCGATAGAGCCGCACTTCATGAGTTATCCATCAATCTCACCAGATGGTGAACAGGTTTGTTTTGTTTATAAAAATGATCTATGGCTTGTTCCTTATTCTGGCGGCAAAGCAGAGCGAATTACATCAACAACTGCTGAAGAATGGCATCCGAAATTTTCACCGGATGGAAAAAAGATCGCTTTTAATTCCAATCGAGAGGGCTGGACTGCACTATATCTATATTCATTGAACAGCGGAGAGATAGAGGTCATAAATAAGGAAGGATTAAACATTTTAGACTGGTTTCCAAACAGCAGATCGATACTCTCCCGTGGTTATGAACCGGGGAAAGGTAATATTTTTTATAGAGTTGACCTGGATGGTTCTTTTATGGAGCTTACCTCATTTGCAGGGAGAAATGCTTCCATTTCAAAGGATGGCGAAAGTATAATTTTTGATAGACGTGGAGAGATTTATCGGGAATCTTATACTGGGAGTTTTAATGGTGAGCTATGGGTTTATAATTTAAAATATAATACATTCACAAAACTGACTGATACTGATCTTACAGAGCAGTATCCGGTTTATTCAAAAAAATCTAAAAACACCTATTTTGCCGGATCAGACGGCAATGTGTTCCAACTTTACAAAGTAGATAATAACAATTTTATTAAGCGGGAACAACTTACAAAATTCAAGAAATGGTCAGCCCGGAATATTTCAATAGCACGATCGAACGACCGCCTTGTATTTGTAAAATTCGATACTTTATGGAAATATGATCCTGCTAATAACAAAGTGGCAGAATTAAAGATCGAGATTGACCAGGACTGCTATGTAAACCCGGATGAAAGGGAAAATGTGAAAAACTCTGTTTCCAACTATTCTGTAGCGGATAATGGAAATCTTATAGTTTTCTCTTATAAATATGACTTCTTTGCAGTACCTGAAAAAGGCGGGGATGTAAAACAGATAACACATGATCAACAGGGCATCGCTGATATTGAGATCTTGAGTGACAACCAGACAATAATTTTTACTAAAAGGACTGAGGGGCAGCTGCACTTATATAAAGTAAACATCAAAAATATTAGCACAATTGAAGAGATCATGTGGAGCAATGATAAATATATTGATTGGATAGAACGGGAAGGGAAAACAGTTGCCATAGGATTTTCCGATGCTCATAAAAAAAGCCAGATTGCACTGGCTGACAGCCTTTGCAATAACATTAAGGCTATAGTTACCGAGCAGTATGCCCAAGACCAGATAGCTATAAGTCCGGATGAAAAATATACCTTATATGTTGAGGTGATGCCCGAAGAGTGGACTCGACATTTATATTTGTATGATATTGAAAAAAGCAAGCAGGAACTTTTGTATAATTATGATGGCTGGATCTCAAAAATATTCTGGGGAAAAGATAACAAATCTGTCTTCTTTAGTGAAAGTGGGAATATTAGAAGAGCAGATCTATTAGCTAGAAAAGATTTTTACAATGAAGAAGATACCTGGAAAGATATTTTAGACCCTCCAAAAGAGAAGAAAGAAGATGATAAGAAAGATAAGAAGGAAAAAGCAAAGGATGAGAAAAAGAAAGATCCGTTGAAGATTGACACAGAAGGATTCTCCGATAGAATAACTACAATAATTACTAAACCGGGAAATAGCTGGATCGCCCATGTGATAGACGATTCAACATTTTATTATGTGAATTATAATAATAAAAAATACTCTTTAAGAAAAGCTGATTATACAGGTGAAAATGATAAATTGATAACTTCTTTATCTACTGTACCCGAAGATTTAAAATTCAACGAAAATAATAAAGTATTCTATTATACTCTAAAAGAGAAATTGTATAAACACATGCCAAAAAAAGGTAAAAAAGCTGAGCTTATTGAAATGGACTATAAATACTCTTATAATAAATTCAAGTTGAATAATGATATCTTTGATCATGTCTGGGTGGAATTCGGGAAAGGTTTTTATGATCCTGATATGCATGGTGTAAACTGGAAAAAAGAGAGAAAAGTCTTTTCTAAATTCCTTAAATATGCTGATGATCCTACCATTTTGAAAAGGATCGTTGATGAGATGATTGGTGAAGTGAATGCATCTCACACAGGATTCTATCCGCGCAGTGATTCCAAATTTAAAACTTACAGTACAGCCTACTGTGGGATTGAACTTGATTATAAAGATTTCCCTAAAGACGGAATCCGTATAACAAAGATCTATAAAAGATCTAAATTGAATAAACCGTACAACATTAAAGCCGGGGATATCCTTATCTCAATAGATGGAAAAGAGGTTGGGAACGGACTCGATATAATTGCTAATTTTAAGGATAAGGTAGGAGAGAAGATTAAACTGGGAATTTTATGCGATGACGGCATGAAAGTAGTTACAGTAAAAGGATTAGATTATAGGGATAATTACCAGCTTTATTATGATAATTGGGTAGAAGAACGACGCCGGAAAGTTGAAGAATTATCTGATGGGAAGATAGGATATATGCATATAAGAAGCATGAATAATCCCAGCTATAAAAAATTCTTACAGGACCTGTTCGCCGAGAATGCAGATAAAAAAGCTTTGATAATTGATGTGAGAAATAACGGCGGCGGATATATTCATGACTGGTTGGTAGAAGCACTTACCAAAAAACCTTATGCCCTAAGTACATACAGATATTTCGATGGTAAAACTAAATACAAAAATCCTGGCAATACTGTGGATGTTCCGATAGCACTATTGATAAATGAAAATTCCTTCTCAGATGCTGAAATATTCCCGACCCTGTTCAAACAATTAAAGTTGGGAGTTGTTATCGGAATGCCTACCAGCGGTTCTGTGATTGGCACCGGACATTACAGATTTATGGAAGGATCCAGTATGCGGATGCCTTCGACAGGTTGGTTTACTCCGACCGGAAAAAACATGGAAGGCAATGGTGCCATACCGGATATCTTTGTTGATCCTACTCCCCAGCAGGTTATTAATGATGATGATGTTCAACTTAAAAGAGCCGTAGAAGAGTTGTTAAAAACGTTATAAGAATTATTAATGTAAAATGTAAAATGTGAAATTAGAAATTAGAAATTAAAAATTGTGCCATCGGAATCATTCTGATTCCTGCACGTTATTTTATACATAAAGTTTAAGAGTTTTGAGGAAGGAGTTTAAACTTTTTTTTACTACATCATTGAATTCTTTTGTTATTGACAAAATATTAACAGCTATTCATTTTCTGCACGGTAACTACCAATGTAAAATACATTAGATAGCTATTATAAAATGATGCTTAGATTAAAAGATATAAAATTAGGTCATATACACTCCCAAATTGCCGTCGTGCCATGTCATCACACGATGAGCATGGTTTTGTTCACAATCCCACAGCGATAAGTGAGATGATAAGAGACGAGCAAATCAAAGTCAACGGGTGCTAATTTGCGAGTTCCCGTGGACGTATATGTTAAACGACATTCCGCTTCGATATTGTTGCGAGTATCTGTTAGTGGCACGACGGCATTAATCAACATGGAGCGAAGCGGAATGTTGATTAATGGGGGTATCCACGACCTTTTTGTGAATCTAAAGTAGATATCCACGACCTTTTTGGTCGGGGACACACACATTAGCAGCAAGATATTAGGCAGAAAATTTGAGAAATATCTCGAACTTTATGTTGATTATTATTAATGCAAACATTTTCTTGTCATTTCTAGTTGGATTGGAAAATATTCAGTAATTAATTTTAAGAGGAATTGAAATGGTAATTTTTAATGAACCAGATTTTGACAATAAGAATTTTGAATCTATTGATGCTCAAAACATCTCTTTTAAGGCAAAGGAGTTTAGTAGATGCTCATTTAAAAATTGTAATTTTACAGGAGCAGATTTTTATGGAGCAACTTTTGATAATTGCCTATTTAAAGAATGTAATTTAAGTTTAGTATCATTGGCTCAAACCAAGTTAAACGAAACATTTTTTGGTTCCTGCAAGATTCAAGGTGTAGATTTTAGCAAATCCGATAAATTGTTTTTAGACATCAATTTCCAAAGTTGTCAAATTTCAGATAGTAATTTTTCCCAATTGGATATTAAAAAAACTGACTTTTCCCAAAGTGATATAAAGCACTGCAACTTTATTGAAACTAATCTACAAAAAACAAATTTCAGTAATTGTAATTTACTTGGTACTATGTTTCATAATTGCAACCTGATTAAAGCAAATTTTACAGGAGCCATCAACTATTCTTTTAATCCTATTAATAATAAACTCAGAGATGCTAAATTCAGCTTTCCAGAAGTGGTGGAATTACTTAATGTTTTTCAAATCAAAATTAAATATTAAAGTTTTTATTATATTTCTTAATAATTTGGTAAATGATTTAGCCTAAACTGGGATTTTAGCTTATGGATTATTGGTCAAACTTGTATTATGAAGAAGAAAATGCTGCTAACAAGCAGCTCCACTAATCGCTTCGCTCACCGTGGCAGCTGCAAAACATTAATCAACATTCCGCTTCGCTCCATGTTGATTAATGCCGTCGTGCCACTAACAGATACTCGCAACAATATCGAAGCGGAATATCGTTTAACATATACGTCCACGGGAACTCGCAAATTAGCACCCGTTGACTTTGATTTGCTCGTCTCTTATCATCTCACTTATCGCTGTGGGATTGTGAACAAAACCATGCTCATCGTGTGATGACGTGGCACGACGGCATTAGCCACACTGCAAATTATGAGTTAGTGTTGTAGAGTTATAGTTGAGATAAATTGTAAATTAATCTAAAACAAAACTGGAGGAGAAGATGAAAAAGTCATTATTTTGCGTAATATTAATTTTGATTGTATCCGTTGTTTATCCAAATGATATTTGGCAAACAAATTTATTTGAACAAAATCAATTTTCTACTTATTTAAAAAACAGTACTAATATCGAAAAGACATATACTCTTCAAAATAGAAACAATTTAATTTTAAATAACACCCAAACAGATGATAATGGATTCAGAGTAATCGAATATATTTACTTACTGTGGAGTGAAACTGGATGGTATAATAACCAAAAGGTAACATATACATATGACTTAAATAATCTATTAATTGAAGCATCTTCAGAACTTTGGGAAAATGAACAGTGGAATATTTATTTGCGATATTTATGTACTTACAATGAAGAACAAAATGTAATTGAACAGTCATATGAATTTTTTGAAAATGGAGAATGGACTTATTCAGGAAGAACTTGTTTTACTTATAATGATAATGAAGAATTGATAGAAAGATTAAATCAATCATGGGAAGATGATGAATGGATTAATTTTTCAAAGACATATTACATAAACGATAATGGTCATTGTATTGAAGAGACTTCACAAGATTGGGATTATTCACTTTGGATTAATGATCGTAAATATACATATGATTATGATACAAATAATAATTTGATAGAAACATTGGCAGAGGAATGGGAAGGTAACGATTGGGCAAATTTGTTTCATATAACTTCAACATATGAAAATAATTTATTATCAGTACATATCTATGAAAATTGGGATAATCTTCAATGGAATCTTAATACAAAAGAACAATATTTTTACAATGATGATTCACTCCTAACAGAAAGATTAACCCAATCTAGGGAAAACGAGCAATGGATAAATTTAAGTGATTATCTTTATACATATGATAATGAAAATAATCTTATTGAATGGTTTGCCCAAATATTTGAAGATGAAATATGGCAAAATTATTTTAAATATTCCAATTATTATGATAATAATGGAAATAAAATTGAAGATACTTATGAAATTTGGGAAAATGAGCAATGGATTTATATAAATAAATTTCTATATACATACGAGCAATATACTAGTATAAATGACTTAATTTATTCTGATCTAGAATTTAATAATTATCCTAATCCATTCAATCCAACAACTACAATTTCATTCTCGATTCAAGAAGAAAGTCCGGTAAACATTGCAATATACAATATCAAAGGACAAAAAATCAAGACTCTAACTCAAAATGAATATACAAAAGGTACTCATTCAATTATCTGGAATGGTGATAATGAATCAGGAAATATTGTAAGTTCAGGAATTTATTATTATAAGTTGAAAGTTAATAGCAAAACTGAAGCAGTGAAAAAATGTTTACTCTTAAAATGAAAAGATGCAGCTAACACACAGCTCCACAGCCAAGCAAGAAGAAAAGCAAGGAGAGCGTGGCAGCTGCAAAACATTAGCAGCAACATAAATTGGAGGAGAATATGAGACTTGTAATGATTGTATTATGTATTGTTTTCGTTTTGAGTTTATCTGCAATAATAATTAATATTCCAGAAGATTTTGATTCAATACAAGAAGGATTAAACTTTGCATCTGAGGGAGATACTATTTTAGTTGCTGAAGGAATATATGTAGAAAACTTAACTTGGCCTGAAACAAATAGTTTAAAACTAGTTGGCTCAAACGAAAATAATTGTATTATTGATGGTGATTCTTTATCTACAGTAATATATTTTGGTTACGAATTAAATGGAATAATTGGTTTATCAACATTAATAAAAGATTTTACAATCCGAAATGGTTATTATGGTTATGGAGGAGGAATATCTTGTGACAATTCCAGTCCAAGTTTACAGAATTTAATCTTAACCAACAATTATGCATATGATTATGGTGGTGGTGTAGCTTGCTTTAATAATTCAAATCCTAACTTAGTAAATTTGTTAATCATTAATAATTTAGCTTATTACGGTGGTGGAATATATTGTTACTTTTCTAACCCAAGTATATATGATGTACAAATAAATAACAATTCAGCACAAGCAGGTGCAGGAATTTATTGTGAAAACTCAAGTCCAAATATTGAAAATGTGACAATAAGTTCTAATTCTGCTAATTCCGGTGGTGGTATTTATTGCTGTTATAGTTCTAATCCAAATTTAGAAAATGTAATGATATCAGACAATTCATCCAATAATGGAGCTGGGATTTGTTGTCAAGGTTCTGATCCGAGTTTAGTAAATGTAATCTTAACTGGCAATTCTGCTTCTCGCGGTGGTGGTATGTTTTGCGAATCAAGTTCCAATCCAAATTTAGAAAATGTAACAATAAATAATAATACAGCTTATAACGGTGGAGGAATATATTGTTGGTTTAATTCTTTTCCAATATTTTCATCAGAAAATCGTAGCAATATTTATTTAAATACAATTACAAATAACAGAGGTGCAGGTTCAGATATTTTTATTTATGAAACTGGATCTTCCGTTATTGAAGTCTTTGTGGATACATTTACAGTAATGACACCAACAGATTATTATGCATCACCAATTAATAATTTTTCATTTGATATTCTACATAGTGTAGAAGACAGTTTAATCTATTCAGATGTTTATGTTTCTGTTGAAGGTGACAATTCCAATAACGGTACGTCACCCGAAACTCCATTCAAAACAATAAAATTTGCTTTGTCTCGCATATATTCAGATAGTATCAGCACAAATACAATTCATCTTAGTGCAGGAATTTATAGTCCAACAACAAATGGAGAAAGTTTTCCAATTAGGTGGAGTAATTATTTAAATTTATCAGGGATCGGAGAAGATGAGACAATTCTGGATGCAGATAGTACAGCAGGAGTAATGGAATTTTTATCTGTTAGTAATGCATTTATTGAAAATCTGACGATAACAGGTGGTTCAGCTCATGATGGTGGTGGCATTTATTGCAGAGACCATTCCAGCCCAAGTTTTAAAAACATAATGATAATTGGTAATTCAGCTCTATATTTTGGTGGTGGAGTATATTGCTACAATAATTCCAATCCAAGTTTTACTAATGTATCAATAATAAATAATTCCGCAACAGGATCTGCTGCAAGTGGTGGCGGTATTTGTTGTAATGATAATTCCAACCCCGCTTTGACGAATGTGACAATAGCGAATAATTCAGCAATAGGACCTGGAGGAAGTAGTGAAAAAGGTGGCGGTATTTGTTGCAGAGGTGGTTCCAACCCGAGCATAGTAAATTGTATTTTATGGAATGATATACCTCAAGAAATATATTTTCAATCAGCTTCATACCCAAATTCAATTACAATATCTTATTCTGATATTCAAGGTGGAGAAACCGAGATTGCAATAAATAATAATGGAACGGTTAACTGGCTTGAAGGTAACATTGATAATGATCCATTATTTGTAGATGCAATAAACAGTGATTATCATCTATCAGAAAATTCTCCCTGCATTGATGCTGGTAACCCAAATTATCCTTTTGATCCTGATGGTACAATTACAGATATGGGAGCATATTATTATAATCAATTAAATTCAATAAATGAATCTGAAATTCAATTTGTAGAATATCATTTATCTAATTATCCAAATCCATTCAATCCATCAACTACAATTGATTTTTCAATCCAAAATGATTCAAATATTCAACTTGAAATTTTCAATATCAAAGGTCAAAAAATTAAAACAGTCGCAAATAATCAATATGAAAAAGGTAATCATTCTATTGTCTGGAATGGTGTTAATGATAAAAATAAGCCTGTAAGTTCAGGCATTTATCTGTATAAATTAAATGTTAACGGTAAAACTGAAGCAATGAAAAAGTGTCTGCTGTTGAAATGAAAAAGATGCTGCTAACACACAGCTCCACAGCCAAGCAAGAAGAAAAGCAAGAAGAGCGTGGCAGCTGCCAAACATTA
>Ga0307990_1001059_pt1 | contig 23543 bp, 16 predicted proteins | sample EllFjometagen129_FD_203168 | JGI IMG/M metagenome (GOLD analysis project Ga0307990, IMG submission 203168) | Marine microbial communities from Ellis Fjord, Antarctic Ocean - #129 | ecosystem: Environmental > Aquatic > Marine > Unclassified | place: Southern Ocean | collected 2014-10-08
GCCGAGGATTGGACGCCATAGACATTGTCGCCTACATGCTCCGCGGCCTGCTGGCTGTCCACATGACCATCGGTCCAGGCCACACTGGCCCGGCCTTGATGGCGAAAGTGGATGGACGGTGATGACAGATTATCTTTATACACGATCCCCCGCCAGCAGAAAAATGGCGGTTCAGAAAATGAGTACTCAATCAGGTTGTCGCCGTCCATGCTCATGGCAGTATCTGCAAACATCAAGGTTTCCACCGGATGCTTCACTTCATTGAGTGACGTGGTGCGTTCATACCTCGCACTTGTACTGCCCAATGACTTGGGATCCCACAGACGACTGCCCAGGTACGTCATGTTATAGCCATAACCACCGCACCCCTGTTCGTAATTTGCACTCCATGCCTCACCCGTGAGAAACGGTATGTTGGCAGGACAGGACTTCACCCGGGCCTCAGCCAAATAGCCAGACAAAGGACTACGCGCAGGATCAAACGGCTCATTCACGTGGGAACGCGTTCCATGCCACCGGCGATATCCTGAATCATCCCACATATCGCTGGCAGCAGGCACCATAAATCCATCATGTTCACCGGCATACCCCAGGCAGGCAAGAGCAAGTTGTCGCAGGTTGGATCGGCACACCAGAGACTTGGCCTGAGATTTGGCCTGACCCAGAACTGGCATGAGTATGCCCATGAGCACTGCAATGACTGCAATGACGACCAGCAATTCCACCAGCGTAAAAGCCTTGATCCTATAACGCACTCGCATCTCCTTATTGACCTGCGTTTGTTTGCCAGGCCTCCACTGAGCCCAGTTGCTCAGTCAGCCTGTCAAAATCGGCTTGATCGGTCTTCCAATCGCCATTGAGATCGGTCCGTGCCAGCCAGGCATTCTGGCCAAAGTTCAAGCCCATATTCTGCTCCAGAATGGCTTGATCTTGGTCATCCACGAATCCATCCAGATTGATGTCTCCGGCATATTCTTGTGGATGCAACACACCCACTGCATCCAAATCAAACCCATTGGTCCATCCCCCGGTAGGATCATAAATCGGATGACCCTCTGAATCTGAAAATCCGCCATACCCTGGCACATCCACAAGTCGTACAAAACGAATATCATTGATGTCCACAAGTCCATCCATCACAGCAGATGTATGCGAAAGATCTTTGAGGTCAAACGGCGTGCCCAAAGAGATGGCTTTGGTGTTGGGATGCACACCGGCCAGATTCCTGACCTTGTTGGGATCAAGCGTACCCACGATGTCCATGGCTTCTTCCGTCAAAGACGTGTTGGGAAATCTGACAAAATCAGTGCCATTGGACGACACTTCAACAAAGGCCAGCTCCGCAAAGAGTTCACCTGACACAGCATCACCTGTGCTAAACCGTGACAAAATCCCATTTTCAAACACCGCGAAATCATACCCTGTATGGTCCCTGATGTGGCCTGGGTCGTTCGGGTCATTGGGGTCGCCAAACATCACGGTGATCGATCCTGGCTCATTGCCGTCCATCACGGCCTCTTCAGCAAGATCGCCCAAACTCACGATCGCACGATCCAGAGCCCCCAGGCTATTGGAGGCGTTTGCAAAGTCATCCTCAAAGACTTTCAGATTCCCGTTGGGTATATACTCTGCCACGTTAGTGGCCCACGCGCGGTAAATCGGATGCACAACCTGCTGATTTTCATCTGCAAAGCCGGGCACACCTGCCTGGGCATAGGGGCCAGAATTGGGAAATACAAGGTTGTCCAGGGCAAAATAGGCCGGCGTGTTCATGCCGTAGTCTCCGGTGTCACTTGAGGCAAAGGAAAAGGTCAAGGACTGCACCTGCCCCAAGACACGTAGGTCCACAAAAGACCAGTCATCGACAATATAATCCAAACTGTTGTCTTCGAATCGGAAGTCTGCCAGGTAAAAGTCAACGTTGCCTGTTTCGACGTCATTGGCATCCAGGCCCGTGATGGTCAAGACGAACCAGTCCGCTGTATTGCCATCAGTCCCCCCAAATTTTGTGGAGAAGGCATTTCCGTTGGCCATGGTATAGTAGGCATAGTTGTTGTTCGTAATATAAACCCCGGACAAGACCGTGGGCTCGTTCAGTGTCAAGGTATCAAGTGAATAGGCAATCCCATAGTGGGGTGATCCGGAGACACCCTGCCCCGTAATTGCGTGATACTGTGAATCAAGTTCATCCAGGACACGATCCGTGATGTTGGACACGGCGAACCAGGCCGTCCACCAGAACCAGGGTTCATAGTAGGTATTAAAAAAGGTCGCTGGGCCTGTTGTGTAGAAATCAAGGCCACTCTCTGTCCCATTCCAATAGGATTCCGCGGGCAAATCCGCCTCATTGACATCTTCAAACGAAATGACCTGTGCTTCGGAAGCCATTGCCAACAAAGACACAACCAGACACCCCACTGCCAGACAACTACAACCCTTCTCAGTCATACTCGATCCTCCTGCAACCCCAATTCGCGAGGGCGCAACAAAAAAACCACCGTCCCGGATTGGATCGGGACGGTGGTTGAATTTACGAATGAATAGACTTCAAAATCAACAGACCACACATGCTCCAAATCGCGAGAACACTTCTTGTGGACAATCTATTACAGGCAGGTTTTCTGACTTACATCCTACTCAAGGGGTCCTTCCCATTCAAAATGAACAGTGGTTTTGTACACCCTTGAGATTTTCACCGAAGTGAAGCAGATGATTACAGCGGCGCGACCGCCACGGAATTTCACCGTGTTCCCATTTCAAAGACCGGCGTAACGGCCAGCCTTCTATTCCAACTCCTTTGAATTGGAACCTGGTATTGCCACTCATTTTTCAAAGAACAGATGCATTATATAGAACGTTTGAGCAGGGTCAACAAAATTCACACCCAGAAATTCGCCTGGTTTGGAAGTTACTGCGTGTCACTGTCATTGGGAGTGGCTGGCACAGAAGTCATGATATCATCCTCATTGGTAGCCTTGATCTTACAACCAGGCTCCACAACCAGGAACTCATCGTCTTTCCATTGCCCATCCAGCATCCTGACAATCAGTCCGGCATCGCCTTCGAGTACCTCAAATTTCCATTTGAGCCAATCGGCACATTCCTGCGTATAAGCCGAATGATGCTTAGTGTTTCCCACACCCAAGTCGATATACGCCGCCGTCGTATACTTTTGAAACCAGTCCTGCTCCATCTCCATAAGATACTTGGCATTGTCTTCGCCGAATTTTTCCAGATATTCCTTGTAAAGTGTTTCGTACCGTTTTTGGCCAGGAGACACGTGGTTTTCGATCCATCCAGGCGTGTACCAATAGGTGCCTGGATTAGCATCAAAATATGTTCGATACCTTTCTTTGGACCCCAGGAAACAGGTCACACAATCATGCCCTCGGGTGATGACAAGCCGGGCATTCCGAGCGACAACGTCCTCCACACCCTTGCTGCACAATCCATACCCCAGAAGGATGGCATCATACTCATCTTCCGTCGCATCAACAGCCTTCTGCAGTTCAGCACGCAAATCACCCGGCTCAGTATGGAGTCCCCAAGGCATAAATTGAAGATTAAAGGCATTGGGAGATAACGCAGCATAATAGCTGATCTCCCGCCACATAACATTGCAGGCAATCACCTTAAAGCGTTTATTTTTTCGATCCTTGGCCATATTCTGTATTTCCTATGTCACAGAAAGCGTGACGGTGTTTACACGGTTCATGAAACAAAGCAGCCAAAGCATTACCCGTTCCCAAACTCACGGACCGCATCAAACATGCCCATGGTGTTTTCCAGGGAGACATCTGGCAATATGTCGTGTTAAAACCCTAAGAATCGCTTTTTCCCCACAGGTCCCTCAATGCGACTCTCGTCAATTCCCCCTGCCCCACGTACGTCTGGATATTGGCCAGCACCTCTTCAAAGGGGCCGATTTGCCAGCATTGATCACTGGGGAGGATCGAAAGGTCTTGTTCGATGTCGTTGAGAGGGCAGATATCACGCATTTCCACTTCCCGTCCGTCTGGCGTCTCATCGAGCCAACGCAAAGGCAGACCCTGGGTCCGGCATACATAGGGCCGATTGTCGTAAATGCGACAGGCCTCCTCAGCATCCAAAAATGCACAAACCCCTTTGTCGTGGGGCTTGTCCTGCGCCAGCAGTTGGCTGTGGGCCTCTTTGATATGATTGGCCTCCACCTGAAACACGGTGATATCATCCACGCAACAGGGGCTGCACCCCTTTTGACAGTGCAATCGATCCCCATTCATGTCTGCAATGGTTTGGGCTCGTTGGTCCACTTCCTGATAAAAACGGGCCAGCAATTCCTGCACCTGTTCAGCCGTGGGTGGTGCCGGGGCTTCTGTGTGTTGTTCTTCATGCTCATTCATGGCCAAGACTATAGCATTGAGGTTCCAAGAACTGAAGAAATACTCCATTTTTTTTACGTTTCCATGAATAATCCAGGTTGAAAGCCGTCCGTATTGGCATTGAGTCCAGTTTTTTTGTCCAGACAATCTATAAACTTGGCTCTTGACGGGTCTCCGACCTAGCCTTAGCATACAGTTTGAGAAAGGCGGGAAAACTATTTGGGAGGCCTTTTCAGAATTTTTGAGGAAAAGTAAGAGGAATGGACGTGAGTACTAACGCATACAGAGGGACAAACCATGGTTGAGTTGATACAACTAGCGTTCTCTCCGATCAATGTGCTCTTCACCCTGCTGCTGGTGATCGTTGTGATGTACTGGCTGACTGTCATCCTCGGCGTGCTGGATACGGATTTTTTTGACATTGATCTGCCAGACATGGATATGGAAGCGGATATGGACGCGGGTGTGGATGCCGATTTGGGATCAGGTGCCGCGTGGGGCGTACTGCACTGGTTTCATGTGGGCGAAATGCCCGTCACGGTCTTACTCAGTATCTTTATCCTGAGCCTGTGGGCCATTGCCATTCTTGGCAATTATTATCTCAATCCGGACATGCGTATTCTCCAGGCGCTGGGTGTGTTTATCTGCAACGTCGTGATCAGCAGTCTTGTGGTCAAATGTGTGGCACTGCCGCTGCGACCGTTGTATGCCCTGTTTTATAAGGATCTCAATGCCCCGAAAAAGGTCATCGGAAGCCTGGGACATGTGATCACAACCCATGTCACGTCCAAAGAAATGGGGCAAGTCGAGGTGAACACAAAAGGTGCCCCGATTCGTTTGAATGTCCGTTCCAAAAGTGACCATACATTCCACGAACACGATCAAGTCGTGATTGTGGGCAAGGATAAGAAAAGCAATATTTATTTTATTGTCCCCCCTAAATAGGAGAGAGTGTCCATGTTTGAACAAACAATGATAGTCGTAGCCATCGTCGCTGGCTTAATCGTCTCGGGTCTTCTGATCCTTGTCAAATGCTACAGAAAAGTGCTACAGGGCCAGGCCTTGATTCGCAACGGCATAGGCGGGACACGTGTGTGCTTCTCCGGCATGTTGGTGATCCCGATCCTGCATCGGGCCGAGTACATGGATGTGTCCGTGAAACGGATTGAGATCGATCGGCGTGCTCAACAGGGCTTGATATGTAAGGACAACCTCAGGGCCGACATTGTGGTGGCCTTCTTTGTCCGCGTCAACAACACGGTCGAAGACGTGATCCAGGTGGCCCAGTCTCTGGGATGCGTGCGTGCCTCGAATCAGGCTGCCCTGGTGGAACTGTTCGACGCCAAGTTTTCAGAAGCCCTCAAGACCGTAGGTAAGCAGTTTGACTTTTCAGAGTTGTATACGGACCGCATGCGATTCCGCGAGCAGATCCTCCAGATCATTGGTACGGACCTCAGTGGTTACATCCTGGAAGACGCAGCCATTGACTACCTGGAACAAACAGACAAGCAACTGCTCAATCCGGACAACATCCTGGACGCCGAGGGTATCAAGAAGATTACGATCCTGACTGCCTCCCAATTCGAGATGGCCAATGCACGCGAACGTGAAAAAGACAAAACCATCACACAGCAGAATGTCGAGGCCAAGGAAGCCATCCTGGAGTTGAACAAACAGCTTGCCGAGGCTGAGGCCAAGCAGAAACGAGAGATTGCCAGTGTCCAGGCCCGTGAAGAAGCGGACACCATGAAGGTCCAGCAGGAAGAACGGGAAAAGGCCCAGAAGGCCCGTATTACCACAGAAGAAGAACTGGCTGTGGCCGAAGAAAACAAACAGCGTCAGATCATTGTGGCGGCCCGTAACAAGGAACGCACTGACGCAGTGGAAACCGAACGCGTCGAACGCGACCGTGGCCTGGAAGCCACAGAACGTGAACGCGTGGTCACCATCGCCCAGGTCGAAAAAGACAAGGTCGTGGAAGTAGAAAAGAAGGAACTGCAAACCGTGGTCAAGGACCGTGTGATTGTGGAAAAACTGGTGGCCACAGAAGAGGAACGCATCAAGGACGTACGCGAATTCGCCGGGGCCGATCGTAGTAAGAAGGTTCAGATCACCAAGGCCGAGGAACAAGCAGAACAGGCCCTGGTCAAGGACATCAAAAAGGCCGAGGCCGCGAAAAAGGCTCAGGAATTCTATGCCGAACAAGCCGTCATCGAAGCCCAGGCCAACGAAGATGCAGCCGTCAAGAATGCTGAAGCCAAGAAGACCCTGGCCACAGCCTCTGTCAAAGAGCAGGCTGTCACAGGCACGGCAGAAGCAGAAGTCAAGGAACTCAAGGCCGTAGCCCTTGAAAAAGAAGGCACCGCCGAAGCCAAGGTCATGGAGATGAAATACCACGCTGAAGCGGACGGTATCCGTGACAAGGCCGAAGCCATGAAGATCTTCGATGGCGTGGGTAAAGACCATGAAGAATTTAAACTCAACCTCAACAAGGACATCCAGATCGAACTGGCAGAAATCAATGTACGCAAGGACATTGCTGCCGAGCAAGCCGCACTTGTGGGTGAAGCGCTCAAGAGTGCCAAGATCGATATTGTGGGCGGCGAGAATCAATTCTTCGAACGTCTTGTCAATTCTATCACCACTGGCAAGAGCGTGGACCGCATGGTGGACAACAGCAATGTGCTCACAGACCTCAAAGACACGCTGCTCGGTGAAGACGCAGAAGCCACACGCCAGAAGATTCAACAGTTTGTCTCGCGATTTGGTGTGACCAGCGAAGACCTAAAGAACCTCACCCTCTCCGCCCTCATGGTCAAACTCCTGGCCAAAGCGGATGAAGGCGACAAGAGCATGCTTAACAGTGTCCTGGATACTGTCAAACAGCTCGGCCTCGGCAATGTCAAGGCAAATACACTGGGTCTTGAAGGAAAGAAGTAGGCGAGGCTTAGAAAACAAGAAGTGAGGAAGGTAAGAACCAAAGAAGGTAGGATGTAGCCGACCTTCTTACCCTCTTACCTTCCTGCCTTCATACCAACGGCGGTGCATAGATGGTAGAAAACAAAATAATCGAACCCAAACAGTCTGACGATGAATCCTCACTCCGTGGTGGTGCGTATGAGATTATTCAAAATCGGTTAAAGAACCATAGTAAGTCGTTGCGAGGGCGCATTGATCAGCTCAACGTGGCACGCAGGGAGGCATTCGGGGCTGTAGAACACAAACTCCTGGCCAGTGAACGCGTCTCCACAAACAACAACTGTGTCCCCAGGGACATGGTGTCCATTGGTGATCAGTTTGTCTTTGGGTACAATGTGTTTGTGGGCCTGCGTCCGGAAACGACGCTCCAGGACGTGTTTGCCGTGTACGCATGGCAGGAAGGCAGCTTTTCCCCATGCCCGTTGGATCTCATTCAACATGAACAGTTTATTGCAGACTTCAAAAACCTTTACCAATACTACAAGCGGACGACATTTGCCAAGTTCGCAGTGATGGGTCACCACCTCTTTATGGTGTTCCGCGTGGGTCGGGACGTGAAAGACATCAAGACCTTCAAGTGGCTCATCCGGGAGAACCGTCTGGAGTACCTGGATAACCGAAGTGACCACGAGTACCAGTTCCCCTCTCAGCAGGAATTTGAATGGCGTCGCACGACCCAGAACATGTTCCACGAGGGCCGCCATCCTCACATCTCCATCAAGGACCGCATCTTTGTGGAAACCGTGGGTGGGGATCTTACTGTCAAGATCGAAGACAATACAAAAACGGGCGAAGGCATTTATTCCGAGCCTGTGGATAATGCCGACCAAACACTCAGTGACGCGGAAATCTACTTCGCCATTGTGGGCAACGCGATTTTCCTTAAAATCCGTCCGTACGAAGAAAAAGCCTTCCGCTATATCCTGTACAATGAGAAGATTCAAAAAGCCATTCGGCTGGACGCCATCCAGGAGGCCTGCGTTCTCCTGCCGGAAGATCATGGCCTGATATTTCCCAAGGGCTACTATCTGCAGACAGGTCTGCTCAAACAGTTCGAAACTGACATGAGCCACATGGTCTTTGAAAAACGTGTCACCAGCCCCAATGGCGAAGATTATCTATATATCTTTTACAACCGTGACAGCGGCGTGTATGTACTTCTATCGTACAACCTCATTGAGCAGAAGATCGCCACGCCTGTGGTGTGTAACGGGTATTCGTTTTTCGAAGATGGCAAGCTCTGTTACTTCCGTGCAGACGACGAAGCCAAAAAGCACCACGTTATCCAGATCTGGCAAACGCCCTACTACCATACAGACTTTATCCTCCCGGTACACAGCGAATCCACCCTGAATAAAATCGGCAACAAAGACATTGTCCGTGCCATGGCCGAATGTACAGAGGTGCTCAACCTCATCGACCAGGAAGACACCTACGCCAATCTGTACCTGGACATCAGACGCAAATCAGAAGACATCACAGACACCTACTTCTGGATCAATTCACCTGAAACATTCCAGCTGAATGAACCTCTTCTGGCTATTACGCAAGCCGCTGAGGCAGCGATTGAGGAATATGAAAAGGTCCAACGGACCAAGGCCCATACACGGTCTGAAATCGATCGTGTTGCCACGCAGGTCCGTGAGATCATCCAGGCCATTGATTTGAGTCCGTTTGACAGTATCAACAACTTTGTGGAGCATCTCAGCCAGCTACGAACCCTTCGCGGCGAGGTTGTATCCCTGCGAGACCTGCGATACGCAGACTTGACTCAAGTTGATGCACTTGACACTGAAGTAGCCCAACAGACGGACAAGCTCTCACAGAAATGTGTTGAATTCCTCCTGGAACCCAGGGCCTTGGCCCCTTACGTTAAGACGATTGAAACTCAAGACAAACAGGTCCCGGACCTGACCAAGGTCACTGACGCCAAGGCCCTGCAGAACGACGTGACCCACACAGCATCAGACCTGGAAATGCTCACAGACATTGTGAGCAACCTCAAGATCGAAGACGCCACCCAGACCATCACCATTATAGAGAACATCTCCCTGGTGTATGCCAAGGTCAACCAGGTCAAAGCCGGTCTCAAAAACAAGCTCAACAACATCGGGCGTGTGGAGGGCCAGGCCGAGTTCAGCTCTCAGCTCAAGCTCATTGACCAGTCTGTGATCAACACACTGGACGTCTGTGACACACCGGACAAGTGCGACGAGTATCTGTCCAAAACCATGGTTCAGTTGGAAAACCTCGAAGGCCGCTTTGCTGATTTTGAAGATTTTATTGTCCTTCTGGCAGACAAACGCGAAGAATTGTACAACGCCTTCGAATCCCGCAAGGTCCAGCTCACAGCCAAACGCAACCAGCGGGCCTCGGCCCTCCTGGCCTCGGCCGAACGTATCCTGAAGGGCATAAACAACCGCGTTCAGGCCGCCAAAACGATCAATGAAATCAACGGCTACTTCGCCGCAGACATGATGATCGAACGTGTGCGCGACACCATCACCAAGCTCCAGGAACTGGGCGACACAGTCAAGGCCGACGACATCAAGAGTCGTCTCAAGACCATCCATCAGGACGCTGTTAGACAACTCAAGGATCGACTCGCCCTGTACGAAGACGGTGACACGCTCATCCGCCTGGGCAGCCACCGGTTCAGTATTAACAAACAGCCCTTAACCGGTACGCTCGTACAGAAAGACGAAAACTTCTACTACCACCTCACTGGCACCGGCTTCTTCGAACAGATCGAAGATGAGACCCTGGCCCAGACACAGGACGTGTGGCACCTGGAGATCGCGTCAGAAACACCGGACGTCTATCGCGCCGAATACCTGGCCTTTCTCAAGCATCAGTCCCTGGATGCCTCCGACATAAAGACTCTGACTGAGGCCCCCATGGAAGAAGTCGCGCAAGCCATTCAAGCCTTTATGGGCCCACGCTACGACGAAGGGTATGTCAAGGGCGTCCACGACCATGACGCAGCCCTTATCCTGAAGGCCCTGCTCACCATGGAACCCGCCATTGGCCTGCTCCGTTACTCAACCCAGGCTCGAACCCTGGCCTGGGCCTTCTGGCACCTTGCAGAGTATGGCGATAAAGATCTGCTCGCAAACAAGATCGCCGGCATGGGACATGCACTTTCCCTCTTTGGTGCCGACAAAGCAATTGACAGTTATCTCGAAGAACTACAAATCTGCTTGAAACAGTTTATTGATACCACGGAACTGTTTTCTGAAGAACCTGTGATAGAGGCAGCCGAGTATCTGTTCCATCAACTGGCTCAATCGTCAGGCTTTGTCACAGACAAGACCGTCCTGGATCTCCAGCAGGCCTTTGAACAACACCTCAAATCCAATAAGTTTGAAAAAGCCTTTGCCCAGTCAATCCAGAACCTGGAAGACTCGCCTGCGATATGTCTGCGTCTCATCCGAGACTGGACACGGTCCTTCCTGGCAGACAATGACCAACTCGAATATGCGGACGAACTTGCTGCCCTGCTCCTACCGGGCGATTTTCCTAAACGCAAAATCATCGACCAGAGTGTCTTGTGTCAGGTCCCGGGCATGGTTGGCTCGCACAGCCTGATCCAGGACAAGCAGTACCCCCTCCACTACTGCCGGTTCATGACCCGATTGCGTCTTCATCACACACACACAGTGCCCAGATTTCATCAGTTCCAGAACCTGCGTAATGGCATAGTCACGCAGACAAGCGAGGCCCTGCATCTCGAAGAATTCAAGCCGCGTGTGATGACCACATTCGTGCGTAACCAGCTCATTGACACGATCTACCTGCCCCTGATCGGTGACAACCTGGCCAAGCAGATTGGCGCAGAAGGCGATGCCAAACGCACAGACCGCCAGGGCATGCTTTTGCTCATTTCACCGCCAGGCTATGGTAAAACCACGCTCATGGAATACACAGCCAATCGCCTGGGCCTGACCTTCATGAAGATCAACGGCCCGGCCATCGGCCACCGTGTGCTGTCTTTTGATCCGGCCGAAGCACCCAATGCCACGGCCCGCGAAGAACTGAACAAGCTGAACCTCGCCTTTGAGATGGGCGACAATGTCATGATCTACGTGGATGACATCCAGCACACCAACCCCGAGTTCCTGCAGAAGTTCATCTCCCTGTGTGATGCGCAGCGACGAGTGGAAGGCGTATACAAGGGGCAGTCCCGCACCTACGACCTGCGAGGCAAACGTGTGTGCGTGATCATGGCAGGTAATCCCTACACGGAGAGTGGCGAACGGTTCAAGATCCCGGACATGCTCGCCAACCGAGCCGACACCTACAACATTGGTGACATTGTGGGTGACAACTATGATCCCTTTGCTCAGAGTTACATCGAAAACTGCCTCACGTCCAACCCAGTCCTCGAAGGACTCACACGCCGCAGCCAGACGGACGCCTACGCTGTCATGAAAATTGCAGAAACAGGGTCACAGGACGGCATCGACTTTGAAGGCAATTACACCGTCGAAGAAATCACCGAATACGTGGCCACCATGAAGAAGCTCTTTGTAGTGCGTGACGTGGTACTCAAGGTCAACACCGAATACATCCGCTCTGCAGGCCAGTCCGGGGCCTATCGTACAGAACCGCCCTTCCTGCTCCAGGGGTCCTACAGAAACATGAACCGCATTGGTGCGCGTGTTCTGCCCCTGATGAACGACGACGAACTCTGGACATTAATCATCTCTGCCTACGAGCAGGACGCCCAGACACTCACCAGCGGTGCAGAAGCCAATCTCCTCAAGTTCAGAGAACTCGTTGGACGCCTCACCGAGGAACACACCGAACGTTGGCAAGAGATCAAGAAAACCTTCCAACGGAATCTCCTTCTCGGTGGCGAAGGCTCGGACAGCATGACACGGCTCATGGGCCAACTCACCAGTGTTGGCCAGGGCCTTGACCACATCAAAGAGGCTATCACCCAGAGCGTCACATCTCTGGCCACCCCACAAAAAAACACTGAGGGCACCGATGAGTTAAAACACACCGCCCAAGACATGTTAGGCAAAATGACTCAACTCATCCAGGAAGTCAAACACAACCAGACCCTCCAGACCGACCTGGTCAAAACCCAACAAACGCTCAAACAGACCCAAGACACCCACAGCCTGGTGGCAGTCCTCGAAGAACAATTTCACGCCATGGAAACCTGGCTCATGCCCATGACCCACGGCGAAAGAAAAGACAAGGACAAAGTGATTGGGGAACTCACCGATCGATTTGAGGGCATGGTCAAGGGGTATACGAAACTTATTGACGTGCTTAGGAGCAAGAAGACTGAGGACGGAGGACAGAGGGCAGAGAAGACAAAGGCTGAAGGATCGCATAAGGCTGAAAGAAAGAGGAAACCGCCGAAGGCAGAGGCGTAGAGATTTTAACCTAAATCTTACGAAAGAACCTATTTAATGATGGATTTGCCAAAAAGTATTGAGGTACTTAAGAAACCTACAACGGAAAAACCTTGGTATGAATTAGTCTGTAAGGACCAAAATAATATTGATGACATGCTGGGGTTTGTTAACTTCGGAATCAAAGAAGTCCTCAAAATGTCAAGCTGTAATGCTTAACATAATGCTTAAAAGTCACGCTATTTACTCAAGGTCTTGGTTATGGCCCTTGATAAAAGATAGCATTTAAAAATCGCTTCGTGCCTCGCGATGACGGGCTTGTTTGATGGGGCAAGGCAAAAACAACGGTCCTACTGGCTCTGCCCATAGAATGGATTGTCATGGGGAAAAGGCACGATGTGGCCATCTTCCGAATTTTTTAGGAGGTAACCGTTATGCAAGAAACTATGGGTTTCCCAATGGTGGGAGGTGTTGAAATTATTCTAATCCTCTTGATCACCCTGTTTGTTTCGGTCATTGCGTCCATCCTGACAGTCCTGCCCTTTTGGAAGATCTGCTCCAGGGCTGGTTTTCCTGGTGCCCTGTCTCTGTTGATGCTTGTACCGGTTGCCAACATCATACTACCGTTTTATATTGCCTTTGCAAGGTGGCCGGCACTGCCTGATCGCTATTGAAAAATTAAGGAAGAGACCATGTTTGCATCCATTGATTTGGCCAAGTTATCCGATATTTCGGCCTCGGAGCGGGCCTGTTTGAGTCTTTATGTGGCCAGTCCAGCGTCCTTGACAAACCTGGAAAAGCGCATTAACCGTGTACGTTCTGCACTCAAGCGAGATGGCGCGGACAAGAGCGAAAGAGAACACTTCGACGAGAATATCAAGGGGGTAAAAAAACATCTGGCAAAGCATCCCTTGGAGTCAGGATCTCTGGCTGTCTTTTCATGCTGGGCCCTTGATGTATTTGAAGTCTACGCCTTGGCCTCGCCGGTGAACGATCTGCTGTGGGTGGATTCGTCACCTTACATTCGCCCCCTGGCTGAGCTGCAGGACGAATACGAGGATGTGGCTGTCGTGGTGGCGGATAACAAAAAGGCCCGTATCTTTCTGGTCTCATCTGCCAAGGCAGGCCAAGAGAGTGTGGTCTCCGGGAATGTCAAAAACCATGTCAAAAAAGGGGGTTGGTCGCAGCAGAGATATGAACGACGACGTGACAAGCAGTTGCTGTTGTATGCCCGTGAAATCGCTCATGCCCTGAAAGAACTGGATAAAACAGAATCCTTTCGAGGTATCCTGCTGGTGGGAGGTAAGGAAATTCTCCGTATCTTGTTTGACAATCTGCCCCGCCCCCTGCAAGGCAAAGTGCATAAAAAGGCCATTGATTTGAGTAAAGGAGAAAGCGTCATCAATCGAGACATCATGGACCTGTTCCAAGAGCAGGAACGCCAATCAGAACAGGCCCTGTGGGAACACATCCGCACAGAAACGCTTCGTGAGGGCCTGGGCCTGGTTGGACTCGAAAACGTTCTCCGTGCGGCAAAGGCCGGCCAGATTGACACAATGATTGTAGATCGACACTTCAGACCGGGTGGAAAACGTTGCCGGGATTGTGAAGATCTCCTTCCAGGCACACCGCAAACCTGCTCGCAATGCGGTTCCACGTCACTCTTCGAGGTTGACATGGTCAATGAACTCGTTGAATTGGTAAAGCAGTCCAGAGGAGAGATTGACTTTTCTGACCCCATTGACACATTGACTCAAGCCGGTCAGATTGCCGCCTTAATTCGATACAAATCATAACGCGCCCATGAAATGTCCTGCTTGCTCAGAACGATTACAAACAAAGACCTTGAACCGTCAATAGCTTGGGGAAGCTTTAATAGAGTGTCTTGCAATACTACTGTCAGAATGGCACTGTGGTGGCCAAATACAAAAAGAGCCCCCGATAAAGCAGCGTAACTCAAAACAAAAGCAATCCTCGTCACGGCTTTTTGAGGCAGGACGAGGATTGCTTTCTACACAGGACTAGATCTGTGACCCTTTAGCAGGTTTTAATACAATGTTTGTGATGTTCGAGACCGTATCTTTGTAATAGGGATCAGAACTCATCTCTTTCCATTTGGGATGCACACGAAACGCATCCCAGGCCTTCTTCTGCGCCTCAGGATTGTCGAATCCAACCATATACGTCAGGTTCGGCATATTGCTACCAATCAAAGATTCCCCAAAGAATATGGGATTCAAGCCCGTTTCACGGAACACAGGAATTTCTCCTGAGTTGAACATCTCGATTTTGCGTTTCGCCTTCATTTCATTGTGGCTTTCATAGATGCGCAACTGGAATACACGCGTGTCCACAAATGTAGGCACTTCGACTTTGGGACATCCATCAAAGCACAGTAACAAACTACTTTCGATACGCTTGTACACAGGATCCTTTAAAGGGCTGTCCACCACATCAGTCTGTGTCTTCACCACAGAATCTACCAGCCACTTGGTATGGGTTTGCAGCACGGACTTCATAGTCTGATGCGGTACAAGCATATACAAATCAGTCATGCTATCATCAGCGTATTGAAACACGCCCACAGGGGCAATACCCAAACGGTTCAACGCAGGGATCCCTGTGTTTGCCAGGAAATCAATCATGACCTGACGATGTGCCGCATCGGCAAATTCATAATGACGCAATTCCAACACTTGTTTTCCCCCTATGGCACAAGACTGATTCACGGCTTGGGTTGTGGTCAGACAAACGGCCAAAACAAGACAGAGCACTACGATACATTTTCCTAGTTTCATAAAAATCTCCTTTTCCAATTTTGTCACCTTATTTATTGCGTAAAAACAGCCAGACCCAACCGTGGGCTTACCATGATGGCTCCTCTAAACAATATCATTCCGAAAAATTGAGCCACATTCAACAAGGTGGTTCAAAGCATTACACAGAACAAAGTATGGCTCCACGGACAGATCTTGTCAACACCTGTCTCTCGCCAATAAACAGCCTATCGAATCTTGACCAGAGGAGGTAATTTCCCGGCCAGCCCAACACGGTCGTTCTTGATGATCAGAATACCATCAATGCCCGGTAGGGCCGCAATCCGTTCCAATGTCGGGTTGACATCCTGTTCAGTCTTGACCAGATTGGCGGCCAGTGTGGCAGCAGCATCTGCCAGGGCAGCTTCTTTGGTCACCACTGTGGCCAGGTCACATTGCCCCAGGCTCATGGAATGACCCATATGTCCCGATGAGGAACAAATGGAAATCGGTGTATCACTGGGTTGCAGAGAAAATGCCAACTGACCTGTCAGTTTTGGCGTGCCCGAAACCAATCCAATCACCACAGGCTCCACAGTCTGAACATAGAGGTCACCCCCATTCTCAATAATGACATCTGAAGCACCTGCCTTTAGGCCCGCTTCTGCGACACATTGAGCCATGGCACCAGCCACCGCTGCCATGGGGCCGACCCCCACTTTCTCAGCAGCCCTGGCCATGCGATGCGCCACTTCAGGCGCATCTGCCCATGGCGCCATGGGAATCAATGATGCCTGAAATTCTGGGTGACGTGTTAGGTAGGCTTCCAGAAAATGACGTTGTGTTTTTATCTCATGCGTGACCGCATCAAATGTCTCGCAACAGATGCGAAAGACGGCTTCGCGATAGGTGAATGTCTGATAAATTCGTTTGGAATTCACTGCACTGTAACATGGCTCCGCCTAGAAGGCAGAAGCACAGGCCCCGTAGGGACACACACGTACGCAGGCCAGGCACTCAATGCACTCCGCTTCATTGTAGGTCACTTCCCGAGTCGCCCGATCACCGATACGCAATGCCCCAGTGGGACAGTGCGTGACGCAGTGGCCACAATGCGTACACCTATCCTCGTCTCGAGTGACACCCTTGCCCGTGGTATTCACAATCACATCAAAAGTTTTGACGTACTCAATCGCCCGATCAATATTCTGGGGTGTGCCTGTCACATCCAGGACCAGGTAGCCACGTTCTTCAGGCGTGACCTTGGCGCGAAATACATTCACGATCAGATCATAGTCCTTGACCAGATGATAGAGAATCGGCTTCTCACATTCACACCGGGGGAAATCCAGCATCAATTTTTTCTTAATCGTATCACTCATGCCGGCTTCTCCCTTGCAACAAGTGGTTTCATGGCGTTGTCCTTGGGTAAATAGGCCAGCGGTTTCGACAACTGGAAATCACCTCGTCGAATTTCATCTGCCAAGAGATTGGCAATCTTCAGGGCCTTGTAGTAGGAAGACATCGAACCAACCGGTATTTTTTCACCCTCGATTTCAACCTCTCCACTTCGCAGTTGTTCATAGTTGACCTGAGCCACGACCTTCCCGGTATTCTGAGGATATTCGTAACCATAGTCGATCACAGGTGCCTTGATGTCACGGTCACGCACGCAGGTCCACTTTAAGACCTGCTCGTTCAGGATCGGAATGGGGATACCCACACCCAGGGCCAGTGACACACCATACCCCCTCAGACTAACACCCCGCACAAACTCGGGCAGCATACACTTCATATCTGCGGTCAATGCCAGGGTTCCGGCCCCGCCTATGGGCACGCCCCCGGCTGTACGTTCACAGGCACCGGCATGTTGAGTACCTTCTGAATAAACATGCCCATGGGCCCCGGCAAGCCATACTTTTGTGCCCACGCCAATGGTCTCATAGAGAGGATCATTCAGCAGAGGGGACAACTGCCCGGCAGAACAGTAGTTGATGTTTTTCCGGTTGGGCTCCAAGGTGCCCATGTAGGTATGAATGGTCTTGTCAGAATTGTTGATGGCCACATTATAGTTCTGATAGCAGTTACGTGGATTGGTCATGATCGCCTGATTCAGATCGTTGATCGTGAAGTAGGTCCTGATCTCGCGCTTTGGATAACAATCGGTCCCATACGACAGAGCAAACAACTGGAGTGTCTTGCCCGCTACCAGATCCTCAATGACGTGTCCACCACCATACCGGAATTCACCCGGATGGTACATATTCGCGGGGTCGCCGTGACGCAGTTGCGTAGCACCAAGAAACACATCCACAGCCGCCACACCGGAATACACCAGCACATCCTCAATCCAGGCCTCAGACATGCGGATTTTGGGCTTTGAATGACCGAAGTTGAGCACACAGCCAGACGAACACATCGGGCCAAATGTGGCTGTTGTAACCACATCAACCTCTTTAGCCGCAGCTTCAAGCCCCTTCTCATCAACATAGTCCATGATCTCGTCTGCGGTGAGCACCACAGCCTTGCCTGATTCAATACGGTCGTTGATTTCTTCGTATGTCTTCATGTTTTATTCCATCAAGTTGAGACTGGTAATCGAAAGAACCGCCCTCAATGAGACAGTCACGGCTCAATCCCTTCCAATACAGTGTTACAAGGCCCTAGTATGCCCCCGGAGACCTGTTTTGTCAACTGTCTGAGTAGGAAACCCAGGGCAATCGTATCTAAAACGTGACGCCATTTATCTTCGCAGATCAAACCGCTTATTCTCATGTTGAAATGGGGATTAACCAGTACACACGCTTAGACATGGTCACTGCGTCGACGTCGAAGGATTTCTCGGTCCACACGGTGTTTAAGATCGGCCATGTCAATAAGCCCCACCGGGACATCTGAGCCATCGGTTTTAACCACAGGCATCCTTTCCAAACGATACTGATCCATTGTTTCCAGAACGGCATGTAGGGGGCTCTGCTCGGTCACACGATGGTCCAAAGAACACATGACATCGGAAGCCACAAGCCATCGCCAAGACTCTTGATCGATCAGAACGCTTTTTAAAGTCTCCAGTGACAATCCCCCAACCATCTGCCCAGCCTGATTCGCCACCAGATAAAACAGATTATCTTTCTCTGAAAAACGATTGATGATACTGCCCAACAGTTCATGCTCGCTAATAGTGTCCACGTCTTCCTTCATAGCATCTTTTGCCGTCCAGCCAGCGATGATATCTTCTTTGGTGATATCACGCCCGGCCTCATCCGCTTTTGTTATGGCCCACTTCACCATAGGCGGCCCAATAAGCTGCACAATAAACGTGGTGGTGGCCACACCACAAATGATGGCATCACCCAGGGCCATTGTCTCCGTCAGTTGAATGCCTGATAAATGATGACTGGCCATAATCGACAAACCAATGGCCACGCCGCCCTGGGCAAATAGCCCTGTCCCAAGATACCGACAGACCACATCAGGACTCCCGGTCATTTTTGCGCCCACATACGCCCCGAACATCTTGCCAAAACTCCGGCCAAGCACGTACACACCCACGATAGCCCAGAGCCACCATGGCATACCGGCCAAGTTGATCCGAGCACCCACCAAAACAAAGAATAACACGTATATGGGGATAGAAAATCCTCGCATCACCTTGAACAACTCTTCACTCTTCCTGGGGGTCACATTGGTCAGCACAAATCCCAACGTCATGGCGGCCAAAATCACATCCGCATGGATCGTGACAGCAAGACTGATGACCAGAAGAATCAATCCCAAGGCAAATGCCAGACAGCGTTCAGGTTCCAGCACATATCGCAGGACACCCACCAGAATAACCCCCATCAATGCGCCAAGGGCCACCGCCCCCAACAATTCCATGCTGACTTTGGCCAAACCACCCAGGATTGAACCATGCCCACTGGTCAGAATCTGAGCCACCCCGGTCCCCACACCATAGAGAGTCATGGCCAGTGCATCATCCAATGCCACAATGGCAGTCAAAGACGTGGTCAATACGCCAAGTGAACGATATTCCCACAACACACTGATCGTTGAAGCAGGGTCTGTTGCAGAGGCAATCGCACCGAATACAATACCTGTCGCAAAGGCCACGGGTATATTGTGACACACGAAATAAACAATCAGTCCCACGGGCAGACCCACCAGCACAAATGCAGCCAATCCCTCACCCAGAAGAATGGCCGCAAACTGGCCTCCATAGTCACGAAATGAATCAAGCTTCAGTTCCCCACCCACCAGAAATCCAATGATCCCCAACGCAAACAGATTAAAGGGTTCCAAGGCCTGAATATCCTCTATTTTAATCAGATTGAATCCTGTAGCCCCCACGGCCAGACCAATGACGATGTACCCAATAACCTGTGGAATGTGAAGTTTCTTGAAAAGAACGCCCCCCACCAATCCACCCAAAATACCAAAACCAAGAATGAAAAGCACACTATTCACTATGTCACCTCACCTGTCATCAACATATGATAAAACTTTTTGGTATCGAACGTATTGGTCAATGCCTCTCTGAGTGTTTGATCACGCAAACGCCGGGTAATGGATGACAGCAGCCGCAAATGCTCAGCATGCTGCCCCTTCCCAGCGGCAATCATAAAGACCAAACGAACCTCTTGGCCATCCAAAGACTCATACCCCAAAACTGGCCCTTTACAAACAGCCGCTGCCATGACTGGACTCTTGACACTGAGCAACCGCACATGGGGCACAGCAATGCCCATCCCAATCCCGGTACTCATCAGGGCTTCCCGGTGAAAAACACCCTCTTTCAGGGCATGATAATCCTGGACCTCTCGTGTCTTACTCAGCTGGAGAATCATCTTGTCCAGCATGTCCGCTTTGTACATAGAGGGGAAAACCGACACACGATCCAAACTCAACACATCAGATATGATCATGATAGGAGACTCTCAACTTTCTTTTTCGACGACGTCGCCATCAAGGCACGCATGCGTTCAGGGCTTCGGCTGAACCACGCCACCTTGGCCATCAATTCCAGATGAATGGCTTCCCGTGTGGCACAGATCAAGAAGAACAGATGCACCCGCTGGTCATCAATCGCCTCAAAATCGACGCCCTTTTTACATATCCCCAACGCAATAGCAGGCTCAGAAAACATCGCCTTCAGTGGCTTTCTCGGATGAGGAATCGCGATGCCATGCCCGACGGCCGTGGTCATCATACGTTCCCGTTCAAGGAGGTTATCGAGCAACAAGGAAGGATTGGCTGCAAACCCGGTTTTTTTGAGCGGTTCGACCAATTGCCTTAGCACCTGTTCTTTGGCCCCGGGAGAGACTTTAAGGGTGATCAACTCGGGACGAACCACTTCATGCAACGGTAACGTTTTGGGCTGTAAATTCGCCATTGAATCCAACTTGACCTCTGGCAGTGTCTGCATCTGACCCGCGAGCCAATCTCGCACCACGGGCCGCAAAAAACGCCATTGACTGGCTACCTTGGCTGCGGGTATTTCACCCCGCTGTACCATACGTAACACCGTCTTTTCAGCCAATTTCAGGTAATGAGAGACTTCCATCACCGTCATAACCTCTTGGTTATGGGCATCCAATGTCATAAAAACTCCTATATCAACTCCACACACAAAAACATTGCACCATAGGGCTCTATAGTGCCTCATACGAACTTATAAGTCGCCAATATACCCAAAAGAGGCACTTAACACAATTATAATCATCAAAAAACCGTTTTTAACCCACAAAAAGAACTCGAGACCAAATGCTATTGGGGCGAATCCCTTAACCCGTCTTTACCTATTCGCGGGAAAATCACGAAATCGAAAAATCGTGTGTCCATTTTTGGATTGTTATTGAGGTTTGTGGGGTCAAAATGACCTAAAATCGTGTGTAGTGCCGACCTTCCTACTTTTCAAATGAGATGAGGTCCACGACAATGGTATCATGTACTTGCGTGTTCGAAATCGTAAGAAAAACGCTAAGAACCATCGCTACTGGAGCGTTGTTGAGAGTCAGCGTATTCGAGGCGGAGATACCGTACAGCGGCAAGTGCTTTATCTGGGCTAATTCAGTTAGATACTGAAGTTTTGCAAACTTCAAGTTTTCAGTTTTCAGTAGGCAGTTTTCAGTATAAAGAACGCGTTTTACTAAAAACTAAAAACCAAAAACTATACACCACAGGGCTTTTTTCAAAAGTCCTGTTAGATACTTAAATCCGAGTACCAAGCCTTTTTCTTGATGAGGATCAGGGTTCTACCGCTTTCGTATGGCTCCACAGGTAGTTAACGGCATCGGGATGGTCAGCCATAATAACCCCCTGCTCGTCCCGTACGTAGCCCATCGCCTCCAATGTCATGGTCTCGGCATGACCATCGACAAAGCCTACGTTGGCCCGATCGCCGTGCCGGCCCTCTGCTGGCGTATGTTGTGCCTGCAATGTGGGTTGCTTCCAATCCCCAAAATAGACGGCTCCAGTTGATCGGGCCAAGCGAGGTGGGTCCAGCTTGTAAGCATGTTCACCATGAGGATGGCGATTGCCGCGTCCGTCGGCCAGCATGATCGTCTGACTGGGTTTTTTTATCTGTATGAGCTTTACCGGGTAGTTCTGGTAACGTCCATCGGCTCGCAAACGAGGACTGCCGAGGTATTGGTAGTTGTAGCCATACGACCCATTTCGGATGTCATGAACGTCGAAGTCCGGAGCGTAAAATGAGGGGCATATAAAGTAGTCATTCGTCATGATCAGAGTGTCTTCATCGTTGAACGTGTCCCCCGAACCCGAGACCCACGGAGCGGGATCGATAACCGGTCCCACCCCCTGGTCGAAAAACCACTGCCAGCGCGGACGATCTCGACCATACTCATTGACGTAGTTTTGCTTATCGCCGGGCCGCCTTGTCTTTAGCCGATGTGGAGGAAAGGCCCCCTGATCCTCGGCATACATGCGCCCGGCCATGGTCAGGCGATGAAGATTGGCCAGACATACCAGACTCCTGGCTACCCCGCGTGCCTTACCCAGAACCGGCACCAGCAACCCCATCAATAAGCCAATGATTGCCACAACAACCAGAAGCTCCACCAGCGTAAATGCCTGTCCGTTCCGAACTCCCACTCGGTTCTGAGGGGTTCTGTCATCACCTGGGCAAGCGAATACCCTGTATGGCACACGACGCCACCGATGCTGAATGTGTGTTGGGTCAACAGCATTCACATGTCTGCTCCCTTTTCAATACCTCTACTGTTTTCAATTCAAATAAGAGCGTGGCAGGTAGATTAATGACTTCAGCTGAAGTACGTCCAGTACAGCTTGGTCTGCGAAATCGGACATCCAGCCATCTCGGTCGAAGCATGATCCAAAAATATATAGCTGACCTAAATTATGATTGTACGATACCATTTAATCAGTGATTTTTCAATGAGTTATGATAGATTTGTGATTTGGGTCGAAAAAGGGGTCGGTACTCGGATTTCAGTGTTCAGTACATGTCACCGAGGCATATACTTAAATCCGAGTACCCCGAAATTCGCTTTTTCTGTAGTTGAAATGGATTCTCAATACCCAATAACCAACACGGAATATCCAATGTCCAAGGAATGACGTCCCTTCGCTCCATTTTCTTTCATTCATCCGATGGATATTGCTTGTTGAGTATTGGATATTCACTCTTTAGGCTTGGTGTGTAAACGAATAACGAAAAACAAAAAACGAAAAACTGTTTTGCCCACCAAACAAATATACGGTCAAGTCAGCAGAAAAACCATTCAATGTGACCTGTCATGCCGAAGGATTGAGGCATCTATTTAACTGGCCGCGAAGCGACAACAAACCAACAACTAATAACGAATAACTAAGAACCTTCTTTCAGACACGGATACAGAGATTTGAAAAAGCTGTCAGCCTTCAGCTATCAGCTCTCAGCTTAAAAAGCATAGGCGAACCCCATTCAAATACTTAAAACCTTCCCCCTGCTCAAACTTCAAATTCCAGCGTAGCGTCCACCTCTGCTTATAAAACTAGTCGTCATAGGAAGAGGCACGACGCAAAATCTTCCGTTGTTTATGACTCGTTCGCCCTTG
>Ga0307990_1001060_pt1 | contig 23538 bp, 18 predicted proteins | sample EllFjometagen129_FD_203168 | JGI IMG/M metagenome (GOLD analysis project Ga0307990, IMG submission 203168) | Marine microbial communities from Ellis Fjord, Antarctic Ocean - #129 | ecosystem: Environmental > Aquatic > Marine > Unclassified | place: Southern Ocean | collected 2014-10-08
TAAATACCCGATATAAGCCCGGCTTTGGTCAAAATTTAACATTTTTCTTAACAATTATTAACAAATACCTGCAAGTTGGGTTAAATGCTTCTTACGTTTTTATTGATGGCTAAACTTAATGGCATTAAGGTTAGAGGGGAGAGGTTAGGGGGAAATGGAATGGAGAGACGCACGGACGTGCGTCTGGAGTTGCGGAGTGATGTGGCCAGATCAAACATCACACATCGGACATCTGATATATCAAAAAAAATCAGATTTCCGATATATGATTTTTGATATAGGATTGTACATTTTCACCAGAATTTTTTTCAGCACCTTGTACAGTCATCCGATGAATTACTTCTGGAAGTGGCATTGTTCCCTTATGCAAAGTGTCAGTTACCTAAGCAATATTCATCGGATGACTTTTGCTGGTCACCCGATATAAGTCACACCGTGAATACTGCCGGGCAGTAGCGCAACTTTAAATAGTCAGGGTTTCACTTTAAGTGAAGCCCTGACTTTCAGTATCCCGGGCAAGTCACACCGTGAATAGCCCCGGGCAGTTGTGCTTTATTTTTAAAAACCCGCCCTGCTCTTAGAAAGAATTCACGGTGTGACTTGTGTTCGGGCTATAGTCATCCGATGAATCACTCCCGGGAGTTTCGATGTTCCCTTATGCAAGGTGTCTTATGCTTAAGCACTATTCATCGGATGACTTTTCTTGCCGCATGAAACACAGGCAGGAAACCTCCCATTTCCCAAGTAATTATCAAACATAATATCCTGCATATTTTCTATGTTATTTTTTCTTAAATACGATGTTAAAAATTGAACAAAACATTATGGATACCAAAATAATTGATTTACTTTGTTACAATCTTAAAAAACAAAACATGGCATACTTTCTACCCAATTCAATTCTTTACACGAGGCCAACATTTCAGCACGGGTACAAAAAAAGCACCCCCAACGCTGAATTCCAAATACACTTTTCCACAGGAATATCAGGTAAAAAAAAACGGGAAGGAGGTAAAAAGCAGTTCGTACATCGTAGGCCCGGAGCCGGGAACGCCTGCATGAAGCTTCGGCGGATCAGGATCGCCTGCACGAAGCTTCGGCGGATCAAGCAGGAAAACCATTACACAAATTGTGGAAATAATTAAATAAACCGATTGTCTAAAAAATGAATGTTTAACCTAAAATTTTACAAGATGTTAACTAAAAAAGTTTTTGCAGTAGTATTGGTGGCACTATTTGCCACTATGGGCACACTTGTAGCCCAGGAAAAGTACGCCATAATAATTGGCGGAAATATGAACCCCGGTAGCAGCATCCCTGCTACCGAACAGTGGAACGGGGGACAAAACCCCGGCCCTTATGGCTTTGATGAGATTTGGAACGATTTGTACCTGGCATGGGAAATGCTAATCAACGAAGATTTTGGTAAAGGCTACGATGTGGATAATGTGCATGTTTTGTTTGGAGGTGATCCTGTTCATGATTTTACTTTTCCACTCCAAGACGACCGCTACAAAGCTGGTGAAAATGGGCATACCTCTGTTGTTGATGAAAACGCCAACAAATCGACCATTCAAAGCCAGTTTTCAACGCTTGCCTCTACCATCACCGAAGACGACTTTTTGTTTGTTTGGATAATGGGACATGGCGGCTCCAATCCTTTTCAAGGCGGCTATTTCTATAGTTATGACGGCCAAAAGATCTATGCCAGCCAACTCAACACTTTGCTCGACAATATTCCGGCACACAAAAAGGTGGTCTATCTTTCATTCCCCAAATCAGGTGCTTTTGCCAGCCAGTTAGAAGATAACGGAATAATCGTAGTTACTTCAAGCGGAGCAACAGAAGACGCAAGTGAGTCAAGGGAATTAATACTTGAGCATATTTAACCGAAGGACTCCTTTGGAGAAGTTGAATAAATAAGAACTATTAATGAAGAATAAGAAATAAAGAAATGAAAATACCCGAAAGAAAATATGACCTTGAAGAAAGGTTGATTGATTTTGCAATTTCCATAAGTAAAATATACAAAAACGCACTTGCCACAAACATCATACAATCAAGCAATTAAGCCCCCCCCCCTAAAAATAAATACAAAATATCACTTGGATTTTCAAAAAATAATTTGTATAATCGCCAGTCATAACATGTCCCTTTCATTGATAAAACAAAAATATTATGAAACCTTTTTCATATCAACAAAAGCTTATTTCTCTCCCCATTCACAATTTAAAATGCAACATTCATCCCGATAGCCATCGTTATTCTCCGAAAGGAGTCCTTTGGACAATATTCGTTTTCCTCCTCCTCCCTTTTTCCCTCCCTGCCCAACAGCAATGGACCGAACCCATTAACATAACCAACCTTGGTGGCTACAGTATGCACCCCGACATGGCGATTGACCACAACGGGGTAATACACGTGGTGTGGAGCTACAACATTACACAAACGCACTGGCTGATTATGTACAACTACTCCGAAGACGATGGCCAGACATGGACAGAACCTTTGGATCTTTTGCAAAACACAGACCTGTGGATGTTGCAACCCCACATTGCCTGCGATAGCAAAAACAAGCTGTATGTTACCTACACCCACGATGGCCATAGCTGGACACCCGAAGGAAGGCTGATAAAAATGCTCACTTACGATGGCCACCAATGGAGCGAACCTATTGTTGTTTCGGAAGGAATGCCGGGATCGCATTACAACAATGTTTTAATTGACAACAACGACAGGGTGTATGTTTTTTGGGATCACGGGCCTTCAGGAGATGATTATTTCAGATATCTCGAAAACAATATTTGGTCTGATCCTTTTTGCCCCTATCCGGGAAATGATGAAATTTATGCCTTGATGGAAGTCGCTGTTGATAAAAATAATTCACTACATTGGATTGGTGCCTCAGCCGGAACAGCATATTTTGGCGAGCGATTGCAATATTTTTACTACGATTATTTGTTTAATGCTTGGGATCCACCACAAAATCCTGTAAATGACACTTTACAAGTAGGCCTTGATATTGCATTAAACATTGATGATATTCCTGAAAGTGCTTACCGCAAAAAATCAACAATTTCTGTTGGGTTTACAACCGATTCGACCCTGCACCTACAAAAGGAAGGGGATTTTTGGGGTGCTCCCGAACTGGTTGCAGGCACAAATGGACTGCAACAATACCAGCAAATTGCAATTGACCAAAATGATGATGTGCATGTAGTGGAGCAAAATGAAACTGCGAGTGGCTATGGACTGGTACATTACAAAAAGAAGGGCAATTCATGGATGGGGCAATTCATCGATTCTTGTTACATTGTTAATTTCCCGAAACTACTATTTAGTAATAGCCAACTTTATTGTGTGTATAGTAAAACATGGGTAATTGAAAAAGAATTTTATGGAGATCTTTATTTTACAAAATACGATATCGTTACCAATACCACAGAAGTTACTAACCCATCCCCCGTACTAAAAATCTACCCCAACCCGTCACATGGCAATGTGTACATCGAATTTGAAAACAACAAACACCAACATATCGATCTGTCGGTTTTCGACATAAGCGGAAAACAGATCGCCACACTCATCAACGAAATAAAACCACCCGGTGTCTATCGGCAATTATGGAAGGTTACAGGTAAAAACAGAAAGGAGAATGCACCATACCTGTACCTCGTACGCCTGCAGTCAGGTTGGAACACTGTTACACGAACCGTGGAGATTATTAGATAATGTGGATGGGGATATTGGAATGAACCAATTTGATATAAGATAGCCTGCACCGACACTTCGGTGTCCAATGTGTGATGTTAGATATTGGATGTTTCTTCCATAATACCATCATGCAATTTTTAATCGAGACTTTAACCGGCAACAAGGGAATCGACTGCGATCACGCAAATAATCAATACAGCCGGATTCCCCCAAACCGGTAATAGTCTGCAAAATTAATTTTATTAACAACTAAATTCTTAAACAGATGAAAAAAGTAAACTTTTTTGCAGTAATGATCGTGGCATTGTTTGCCACTATGGGCACACTTACAGCCCAGGAAAAGTACGCCATAATTATTGGCGGAAATATGAACCCCGGTTCAACGATACCGGACACCGAGCAATGGAATGGGGGCAACGACCCACACCCAACACATGGTTTTGATGAGTTTTGGAACGATGCCTACCTTAATTGGGAAATGCTGGTGTTTGATAAAGGTTACACCGATGCTAACGTGCATGTATTGTTCAATGATGGTTATGATTTTACCTTTTATCAGCAAGACATCCGCTACCAGGCAGAATATCATTATGGTTATGAAGTAGTGACAGATTTTGCCGCCACAGAATCCAACATCCAATCCTCCTTTACCAACCTTGCCAGCACCATCACCGAAGACGATTTCCTCTTTGTATGGATTATGGGCCACGGTGGAACCAATCCTTTCAGCGGCGGCAGCTACTTTTACAGCTACGACAACCAAAAGGTCTATGACAGCGAATTAGCAACCTGGCTGGGCAATATTCCTGCACACAGGAAAGTCGTTTACCTTTCATTCCCCAAATCCGGTGGTTTTGTTCCCGAGTTGGAAGACGAAGGTACCATTGTAATTACTGCCGGTGGTGCAAGTCAAAGTGCAAGCAGGGCCGATGACCTGGCACCAAACGGAGCTTTTACCGAAAATGAAGTACGGAGTGGTATTACCTACAACCATGGGGAAATAAACTATCATTTGTTCTCGTCTTTAACCGGTAACACACCGTTTGGTGAAGCGGTTTATTCCGGTACAAACCTTTCAACGGTGGATGTTGATTCGGATAACTACATCAATATAAATGAAAGTTGGAACTGGATATCGACGAAAGAAACCATTATAAACGAAACACCGCTTATTAATGACCCTGGTGAAATTAAAATATCTACCGGGCTTGATTACCCAACTCTTTTACATCAAATTATTAATTCCGGGGAAGTAGGAAATTATCGGGGCCTTATCGGCATTTCATCAAATTTGCTTTATATTTATGGAGGTGGTGAAATATCATTTCATGATAATTCTCAAATTTACATTTTGAACCAATGTTTAATATTCAGTTGGCCGGGTTCAACATTTAATATGGGTAATAATGTTACTGTAGAAAATATTTCAGAATATATTCTGTATCCTGGCTCTGAAATATTTATTTATGCCGATAATTTTTCAATTGGCGATGGTGTAAGTTTTATTTCCGATTCATTTGAAAACATACTTACTTTTATAGTTATTTCACCGTTAATCTCACTTTCGGTTAATGAACTTAACGCGGTAAACTGCAACATTAGTTTTGAGGTTGATCGAGGTACTTTTAATAACGTGAATATAACGAATTCTATTTTTTATTCTGGTTATCGCGCCACTGTACAAAATTCAACATTTGTAAATACTAAAATTAGTGGAGATGATGCAGCTGTCTTCCACGTATCTAATTGTAATTTTAATGTAGTCCCAGAAATTTTATCGTCCGATCAAACAATAAGTTATGCAATATACGTAGGGAATAGCCAGTCATTTGAGATTTCAAATTGTACAATTTCGGGATATTTAAACAATGGAATACACATCAATGAATCCGGACTGAACACTAACGAAGAAAAATTAATCTCTAATTGTGATATTTCAAATATACAAAATGATAATGGTGATGGTAAAGGAATACGGATTTATAACAGCAACGTAGATTTATCCGGATTGAATAATATTTATAATAACGATTTCGGGGTTGTTAGTTTGAATAATAGTGAAGTATCGATATATGGAATAAGAAGCGCAAATTATGTACACGAAACCCAACAAATACACGATAATAGCGTAAACCAGGTTTACGCTACCAACGGGGCATTTCCGTACGAACTGCGGTTTAATGCCATTTACGATGAAGACAATAGTTGCCTTGTTGGGTACGCCCCCGACCCAGTTGGTATTGCGCCAAACCTTGAGGTGATATACAACTATTGGGGCACCAACTTTAACCCACAGGAAGACCTATGCCCCTCAACCTCATATTATTCGTGGCTTCCTGTATGGAACCCTCCAGGTTCAAAACCCCGCACCAGGCTCCGATGAGCAATTGTTTTATACAGCGCAAACTTTGGCTGATTCGGGAAGCTACACACAAGCCCAAAATGCTTATCAGCAACTTGTGGCAACTTACCCAAGTTCAAAATACGCCATGGCATCGCTCAAGGAGTTGTTCGCTATTGAAGGAGTTGCTACCAATAATTATTCATCACTAAAGAACTATTATACCGGCATCGTAAACCAACAAAGCAATGATGAACTTGTGAAAATTGCTAATTTCCTATCAAACCTTTGCGATGTTAAACTCCAAAACTACCAAACAGCAATATCGTGGTACGAAAGTGTAATCCAAAACCCACCCGCATTTGCCGATTCGCTTTTCGCCATCATCGACCTGGGCAACCTTTACCTAAAAATTGAAAACGACAGCCTTAAGTCGGCACCAATAGGCGCATTGGCGGAATATAAACCCCAATCAGAAAAACAATATTCCGAAAACCGCGATTATTTAATATCACTTTTGTTTAAAGGTGAAGAAACAATATTACAAGCTGAAACGGATTTGAGCGATAACAAATCCGCCCGATTATTGCAAAATATTCCCAACCCATGTGTTGGTAATACTACGCTAAATTATGAATTGATGGAAGATGCAATTGTTGTATTAAACATTTACGACTATTCGGGAAAACTTGTAAAAATCCTGGATGAAGGAAACAAGGAGGCTGGAAAACACAGTACAACATTTTTTGCCGGCGAGTTGAATGCAGGCATTTATTTTTGTACCATTAAATGCAACGGAATAATTTCGGACAGCCAAAAGATCACCATCATTAACTAAGGAAACTATCAACCTGGCGGGGATTTCAGCCGGTATATGGATGAAACCCTTGCCGGGTTATTAAATACCAACCCTTATGAAAAGACAATTCTTTTTCGGTTTAATCATTACAACACTACTATTTATATCACTATCAAAATCGATTTCCGGGCAGGAATGGACAGAGCCGGTAAACATTAATAATTTAGGAGGATACCTACTTAACCCTGATATGGCAATCGACCATAGTGGTGTGATACATTTGGTATGGTCCCAAAAAGTTTCTTCGAACCATTGGCTTATCCTCTATGCCAAATCAGCAGATGACGGTCTTACCTGGTCAGAACCGCTTGATCTTCTGTGCAATACTGAACTTGTTATGGAACAACCCCGTATTGCATGCAACAGTAAAAACAAGCTATATGTTACATATACACACGATGGTAATGGTATAACACCGGGAGGTCGTTTGATAAAAATGCTTACTTGGGACGGATCTCAATGGAGCGAACCCATTACTGTTTCTGTAGGTATGACGGGGTCGCATTATGGTTCAATTGCCATTAATCAAAAAGACAAGTTATACATTTTCTGGTTAATTGGCTCCCAAATGGGCAGTATTGATATGTACTACAGTTATAATGATAATAATGGCTGGGGCAATATTTTTTGTCCTTATTGTGATTCTACATTTGGCCATTTACCTGCAAGGTATTCAATTGAGGATTCTATCATGCATTGGTCGGGAGTTTATCAAGAATTCGGGATTGAAAAACCAGAATATTTTTTATTCAAAACTGACGTAAATTGCTGGGAATTTCCTGAAGTGATAAGTAATGACACTATCATTGTTGATATAGATATTGCATTAAATAATCAGAGCATTCCTGAAACAGCATACCGAAAAATATCCTCTATTCCACCAGGGTTTGGATTTGAAGGAACAATGCATACAAAAAAAGATGGAAGTAACTGGTTACCCCCTGAAATAGTTTCCGGGACAGACAAGCGACAGGAAGGGCAACAAATTGCTATCGACCAAAACAATAATATTAACGTGCTGGAAACTCAATATTATGTTTCAAACGAACATGAAACTGAACTAATTCACTATTATAATATTGAAAACACTTGGTTTAGCCATCCAATTGATTATTCTGATAATTTATGCAATATGCCTAAATTGTTATTCTCAAAAAATAAATTATATGTAGTATATGTGTGGAGTAGTCATGAGCTAAACCAGCAGTATATCAGGTTCTCAAAATACGATGTGCTTACAAATATAAATGGTGAAATACCAGGGGAAACAGAATTGAAAATCTACCCAAACCCGGGGGCAAACAACATTTTTATCGAATTTGAGCCATCGGCCCGCTTCGCGAGGCGAGCCTCCCCGGGGGATAATACAAAACACCAAAACATAAACCTCTCGGTTTTCGACATGTCAGGGAAATTGATAAAAACACTTTGCAACAAAACACTGCCACCCGAAAGGCAGCGGCTACTATGGAACGGCACGGACCAAAGCGGGAAAGAAGTACAAAGTGGTTCGTACCTTGTACGCTTAAAAACAGGCGGCAAAACCATTACACAAATTGTGGAGGTAGTTAAATAAATACGCATTCAAGGCACACCGTGAATAGCCCCAGGCAATAACAGAAGTTAGAGGGGAGATGGGAGAAATTGGAGGGATGGAGTATTGGAGTGATGGAGTGATGGAGTATTGGAGTATTGGAGTATTGGAGTAATGGAGTAATGGAGTGGTGGAGTGGTGGAGTGATAGATGCAAAAGTATTGAAAAAACGAAAACGAAAAGTCACACCGTGAATAGCTCCGGGCAGTTGTGTTTTATCCCGATAGCTATCGGGACTGCTTTTCTCTTAGAAAGAATTCACGGTGTGACTTGTGTTCCTGCAATAGTCATCCGATGAATTATTCCCGGGAGTAGCATTATTCCCTTATGCAAGGCGTCCTTTGCTAAAGCACTATTCATCGGATGACTTTCCAGGTTATCGGTTTTTAGTCATCCGATGAATTACTTCTGGAAGTAGCATTGTTTCCTTATGCAAAGTGTCTTATGCTTAAGCATTATTCATCGGATGACTTTTGCTCTTCTCCAGGCCATCATATTGAATTGATAAAACAGTAATATCATCCGATTGCTGCGCCGAACCTGTGTACTTTTTGAGTTGCTTTATTAAATCTTTGGAAATATGCGATATATCTTTAGAAAGGTTTTCGGTAAGGTTAGCTTCCAACCTTATTTTGGCATAAAATTCTTTTGCCGGGTTTTCAGCATCAATTACACCATCGGTATATAAAAGCAGTTTGCTTCCACTTTTCAACTTCATTCTGCCCGATTTATAATGAATATCCTCAACAGCGCCCAATGCCGGGCCATGCGTTGCTTTCACTTCAAAAAGGTCTTCACCTTTTATAAGGTAGGGGTAGTTGTGACCGGCATTGCAAAATTCAAGATTCCCGGTTTCGAGGTTAAGGATACCAATAAAAAAAGTAGTAAATACGGCATTTTCATTTTGAACCACGAGCGTATTGTTCATCTTTTCCACCACTTTATTCAAAGTCTCTTTTTGGTAATTTCCGGAGCGGGTAAGTGTTAAAACAATGGCCATGGTCAAAGCTGCCGGCACGCCTTTTCCTGCCACATCGCCAATGGCAAAGCAAAGTTCAGTATCGCTAATCATAAAATATTCGTAAAAATCACCACCTATTTGCCGGGCAGGTTTTATTTCGGCCACAAGTTTAAATGCCTGGTTTTTTGAAAAAGAAATAAAGTCTTTGCGTAAGTATCCCATTTGAATGGATTGTGCAACTTTTAGCTCATTTTCAATCCGCTCCTTATATTTCTCAGTATTTACCAGGTTATTAATATAAACCTGTAACTCTCGTTGCATGGTATCGAGCGATTCACTAAGTATCTTCACCTCATCATTTCTTTTCAACACAGGAAAAGCAACCTTTAAATTACCCTTTCCAATTTCCCGCGCTGTAAACGAAAGATCCTGCAGCGGTTTAGTCAATCGTTTTGTAATAATCATTACAGCAAATAAAATCAGTAAAAAACCGATAAGCCCGGTAATACCTAATTTTATGGTGGTGATATATAAACTTCTGAAAAGATCACGCTTTGGAAAAACCACGGCCAACGACCAGTTTGTTGAAGGCACGGGCATAAAATACAACACGGATTTCATATCCTGGAATACGCCTCCAACTTCGGCAGAGCCACTCTCTCCGGCTATCATTTTTTCGGCAAGGTCAACAATTTCGGGATTATTCAATTGTTTCGCAACCTGGAAAATGTCGGTATCGGCATCAAAACTCACCCCGGGTCTAAGCACCGGCTTCCCTTCTTTGGATAGGATAAAAACGTAGTCGTAATTAAATGCCTTTTTCGATTCAATAACTTCCTTTAACCATTTCAGCCTGAACTCAACACCAATCAAGCCCTTTATTGGCGTAGAATCGGTATTGCTAATAAATGCAGGGACGATATAAGCTGCCGTTAACTCACCGGTGTCGTCATCGTTGTATGGCTCCGACCAGAACGATTTATTTTCCTTTCGCAAGAGATCGGCCCATTTAATAATTCGGGATTTATAATTTTCCATCAAATCGGCCTCATTAAAACCCTTTTTATGAAAATGAAATTTTACATTATCGCGGTTCAAATTTTTTTCGTTTTTAAAATAAACCGAAAAGCTACTGATGACCCGATCGTCATTTTCGCTTAGCAATTTAAGCATCTTCGAAAATTCGGTGGTATTTAATTTATTTTGAGCCAGGTATTGAGCCAAATAATTGGTGGGGAGTTCAACCGTATTCAGGGCTTCTTCGATTTGGCTTACCGTGAGTTTCGAGATATTTTCGGCATCCTTACGCGCATCATCAAGCAATAGATTGTGCGAAATAAGGTAATTGATAAAAAGGATGAATAAAAATATGGCCAAAACAATTGATAATATGGCAAGGCTAAGGCGCAGGGTCAAGCTTTTGTAATTCTTCATCTGTCGTTCTTCTAACTATTCAATATTTCCAGGAGATCATTAATATAAAAAGCTGTGAAACTTTTAGCGATTTCATCCTCGAAACTGCATACTGACAATTTGTAATTTTTCTCGATTTTGATTTGTTTCAATATTGCAGGGCTGTAATCGTCATTGTCTGACAAACAAAACCCTCCGTCAGCTTGCCGGATAGTAAACGATTTCAGGGGTAAGGTTAATCCGGTACCAATGGCTTTCAAAAAGCTTTCTTTGAGTGTCCAAAGATTAAAAAAATAATCAATTTGTTTATTGGTGGGGAGTGAAAATAATTGCAGTTTTTCTTCTTCCGAGTAAAATCGTTGTGCAATGCCGAGGTTTACATTCCTTATTTTTTCAACATCCACACCCACCTTTGCCAACGAAAATGCAATTACAACCCAATGACCCGAATGTGAAATATTGAAGTGAATGTGGGGATGGGAAGCCAGGTAGGGTTTACCTTTTTCGGTGGTATCGATAAGTAAATCACCCGAAGGAATGCCATAATCGCGAAAAACAATGGCCCTCAAAAGCAACTCGCCTAAAACCTTTCGCTGCTTTCCGGCAATGAATTTAAATTTTGAAGCTGCATCGCAAACCTCTTTTGGAAGGCAGGCATGAAACAAACCACGCATTTCCAAAAACCGAAGATCATCCAACAGTTTTACACCGTAAACTTTTACCATCAAGCATTAATGTTTCAGTATCCGAACTAAAATTTAACCAATAAAACAATAAATAGCTTGTTTTATTTTTATCATCCAAAATCTCATTTTATAAAATCCTTTAAGGAAAAAAATCACTATCGTCCGTGAAAAACAAGAGTCTATCTATTTTAGTCGGACAGTAGTGAAAAAAGTTAATAAAGTATTTCAGGGGGTTAGCCCTCGAATTTTCAGAGGAAACTTGGCTCTTTCGGCAAAAAATACGGCAATGTGAACAGTTCATGAATTTTTCAGTTTAAGAATTTAAATATTTTTGCCGATTGAATTTTAAATTAATATGGCAAGATACAAGGCAATTTTCTTATGTGTGGTAGCAATTTTCATCAGTTGCAGCAACCCGTCTAATAATACTTTGCCAGTGTTTGTGCCCAAGCTCGTAAGCGAAGAAATACAAGCTCCAATCCCGGAAACGGAAATCCATACCCTGGATTCGCTTTTATTAAAAGTGATGAAGAATTACCGCTTTAACGGGAATGCCCTGGTTGCTATTGAAGGATACCCGGTTTATGAATATTCCGGCGGATATGCCGATCTTTACACAAAAGCGCCATTAAACTTCAACACAAGATTTCAGATTGCATCGGTAAGCAAAGGATTTACTGCCATGAGTGTGCTTATGCTTTACGAGCGTGGAAAAATTGATTTAAGCGATTCGCTTACAAAATTTATCCCTGAGTTTCCCTTCGGGCGGGTTACCATAAAACAACTATTACAGCACACTTCAGGTTTGCAGAACTACATGTATTTTGTTGATAATTTTTGGGAAAAAGATAGGCCAATCACAAACGAAGATGTGCTAACACTTATTAACGAGCATAGCCCCCAGTTAAACTTCAGGCCGGGAAGCCGCCATCTCTACAACAATACCGGCTACGCCATATTGGCCTTGCTGGTGGAAAGGGTTTCGGGCAAGCGGTTTTATGAGTTTGTAAAAGAGGAAATTTTTGATCCCCTTGGAATGAACAACTCCTTTGCCTGGAATAAAGAAGTAAGCGATACCCTTAAAAATGTTGCAACAGGATTTATTCGCAAAGGCTACCAGTACCGTAAGTTTGCCCACAACCCGCTTGATGAAGTTCTTGGCGACAAGAGCATCTATACAACCGCTGAGGATATGTTAAAATGGGATCAGGCGCTATATTCCAACACCTTAGTAAGCGATTCAATACTTAGAATCTCATTTACAAAAATAAAATTATCGAGAGGCCGTGAATACAACTACGGCTTTGGTTGGAGGCTTAAGGAAATTGACGGGAAAAATGTGGTTTATCATAATGGCCTTTGGAATGGTTTTACCGCAACGCTAACCCGATATACCGATGATAAAATTACTATTATCCTGTTGAACAATACCAATGCACCGGTTGCTTCGATTGTAAAGCAAATGTATGGAGTGCTGAAAAAACAATTGCTTACTGATGAGAAATTGGCAGAAAGTACACGAAAATAAATTAGAACAGTTATTCCAACGAAAAAATTTCTATTTTTGTGGCTTAACATCATGAAAGATTGAACTAACACTAATAACATAAATCATCATGACCGAGAATATGAATAACTTAGTATTAGTCCCCACCGATTTTACAGAAGTTGGCGACAATGCTATCAGTCAGGCTGCTGAAGCAGCAAAATTCCTGAATTACAAAGTTGTTGTACTTCATGTAATCGACAAAACCACCAAAGCTCAACTTAAAAAAGAAAGCCTTGATGAGCAAGTCATAAAGGGAAAACTGAGCGAAATTGTGGACAGTCTGAAAACAAACTATGGTATTGAGGCAGAAGGTATAGCCCGTGAAGGCTCAATTTTTACAACAATAAGTGAAGTTGCAAAAGATTTGGGAGCCAACCTGCTGTATCTTGGAACTCACGGTAAAATAGGAATTCAACACCTTACCGGCAGTTATGCATTAAAAGTGGTAACCAGCTCACCGGCCCCGGTAATTGTAATGCAAAAACGTTCGTTTGATGAAGGATACGGCCATATTGTACTCCCCATTACCAGCGATGCAGGCCCCTGGGAAAAAACCAAATGGGCGGCACACATTGCCAGACAATTTAAATCAGAAATTCACATCCTTCAAATGGGCGGAGAGCACATTGATGAGGCTGTGAAACAAATCACCGAATTTTTTGGTAAAAACGACATCAGCTATACCATCAGGGTGGCGCAAAAAAATACCAATTTTGCCAAGCAGGTTGTCGATTATGCTACTTCAAACAATGCTGACCTTATCATGATCATGACCGATCCAGATCAAAGTTTTAAACGATTTATTCTTGGTTCGTGGGATGAACAAATTATTTTTAATACCTCACAAATACCGGTAATGTGCATCAATCCCAGGAAATTTAACTGGCAGAAGATCGTATCTTATTAAGGTGTATTTTCGATAAACGAAAACAAGGAAGCCGGAAATAAAGTTTCCGGCTTTTTTTGTTAGTGTATAACCCTTAAATGTACAATACCAATGGATTTTGACGGTGTAAAAAAATGCATTCTCACAAAACTTGAAAAGGAATTAAAGCCGACTTTGTATTATCATGATATCAATCATACCCTTGATGTTTATCATTCGGCCGAAAGGATTGCTACCCACGAAAAAGTTTCGAAGCATGAAAAAATTTTAATAGAAACGGCAGCGCTTTTTCACGATTCAGGAATGTTGAGAACATACACCGGCCACGAAGAGGCTTCGTGTGAAATTGCAAAGGAAACCCTGCCTGAGTATGACTATAAGCCCGATGAAATTAAGTGCATCTGTAAAATGATCATGACCACCAAGCTGCCGCAAAGCGCATCCAACCAGTTAGAAATGATTATTTGTGACGCCGATTTGGACTACCTGGGTCGTGAAGATTTTTACATGATCTCGCACCGGCTTAAGTTGGAGTGGAACCTTATGAACATAAACAAAACAACCCTTAGGGCATGGTATGAACTGCAAGTTAGATTTCTTGAAAATCACACCTATTTTACCAAAGCTGCAATAGAATCGCGAAACGAAGGAAAACAAACGAACCTCGAGCAAATAAAAAATATGTTTATTTAAAGAAATAGAAATGTGGTTCTTAAATAAAAAAACCTCATCAATATTTTGGGTATTTACACTGTCCCTTGTTTTCGGCCTTACCCTTCCTGTTTTAATACAACATGCTATGTTTCAGGATGCAATGCTTTACAGCAGCGTATCACACAACTTATCCATCGGATTTGGCACATTTTGGTTCCCTCAATATAGTGCCTTAAATATTGAAGGGATTCCATCTTTTCATGAGCAACCCCCATTAGTTTTTGGCATACAAGCGCTCTTTTTTAAAATGTTGGGAGATAGTATTTATGTGGAAAGAATATACACCTTCATCATGTTGCTGTTGCACCTTGTTTTAATCAATGAATTATGGAAAACAATTTTTAGGAACAATAAAAAATACAGGGACTATGGATGGCTACCAATTTTATTTTTTATCATCATCCCGATCTGCCACTGGTCTTTTCGTAATAATATGCTTGAGAATACACTTAGCATTTTCACGCTAAGCTCTATCATCATTAGTTACAGGCAGATAATTTCAGGAAAAACAAATTTCTTTAAATGGTTTTTGTCAGGAGTATTCATTTTTCTTGCAAGCTTTAGCAAAGGCGTACCAGGTTTTTTTCCTTTGATATTTCCTTTTGTCTTTTGGATTATTACAAAAAAGATTTCCTTAAAACAAATGTTGATTTTTACAGGTATTTTAAGCTCTGCTCCTTTATTAATATATTTTGTGATACTACTTTTCCCCGAGGGTCGTGAAAGCTTGTCGATTTATTTTTTTCAACGATTACTTGGCCGTGTTCACACAATGCCAACCACCTCCTACAGGCTTGATGTTGCATGGCGGGTATTTACCGAGCTGATTCCGGTGTTGATACTCACTACAATTATTTTTTTTATTAAAAGAAAAATTGTAAAATCCAATTTCATTTTTACTAAAACTGATTTTTTACTCTTTCTTGCAATCGGTTTATCAGGAAGTTTGCCATTGATGCTAACAAGTGTACAAAAGGGTTTTTACCTTGTTCCTTCCATGCCATACTTTTCAATTGCCTTTGCAATAGTTATTGTTCCGGGAATTTTTGATCTTGTGTCAAAAATCAATGTCCACTCCAAAAAATTAAAAATTGTCAGATTTTTAAGTATTGTCGTTTTTGCTTCTGTAATTGTTTTTACAGGCTTTCAAAAAAATCAAATCAGCCGACATGAAGACATGTTTAGGGATGTAAATAAAATTGGAAACCTTGTGCCGCAGTTTTCTACTTTAACAGTCCCGCCGGAGTTATACAATCAATACGATTTTGTATTTCAGGGCTTCCTGGTAAGATATTACAACATCAGCATTAGTCCTTACGAAGAATACACTTACTTTATAAAGGAAAAAAATTCGATGTCTGCAGTACCTGGAAAATACAATAGGACAGATTTAGACTTAAATCTTTTTGAACTTTATATTAAAAATTGACACTTCACCGGTTTCTTCAATTGTTCACATTACTCATTTTTTCATATTCAAGCAATTTTAATAATTTCATCGCGAAAAATCAATTGTATTCATGAATATAGCAGAAGCAAAAGATCGTATCGAAAAACTTGCAACAGCGCTCCACGAGCATAATTATCGTTACTATATTTTATCAGACCCAACAATTTCTGATTATGAATTCGACATGAAATTGAAGGAGCTTGAAAAGCTTGAAAAGGAATTCCCACAATTTGCTTCACCTGAGTCTCCCACGAAAAGAGTGGGCGGAGATATCACAAAAGACTTTAAGCAGGTTAAGCATCAGTACCCCATGATGTCGCTGGGAAATACTTATTCCGAAAGCGAAATTGAAGACTTCATCCAACGCGTTAAAAAAACCATTGAGGATGAGGTAGAGTATGTTTGCGAATTGAAATATGATGGTGTGGCCATTGGTTTGCGCTACGAAAACGGGAAGCTTGTTCAGGCTGTTACCCGTGGCGATGGCGTGCAGGGCGATGAGGTTACCACAAATGTAAAAACCATTAAAAGTATCCCGCTGGTTTTGCAAGGCGATGCCTATCCCGAGGTTTTTGAGATGCGTGGCGAGATTTTGATGCCCCACAAATCATTTGAAGAACTCAACCTGGCGAAAGTTGAAAATGGTGACAACCCCTTTGCCAATCCGCGCAATGCGGCCTCCGGGAGTTTAAAAATGCAGGATTCTGCCGAAGTGGCAAAACGCATGCTCGATTGTTACCTCTATTTTATGCAAGGTGAAAACCTGCCCTTCAACAATCATTACGATAATTTAACTGAAGCCCGGAATTGGGGATTGAAAGTACCTGGATACATCACGATTTGTAAAACCAGCAAGGAAATTTTTGATTTTATAAACCATTGGGACAAAGCCCGCCACGATCTTGAATTCGACATTGATGGCATAGTAATAAAGGTAAACAGCTTCAGGCAGCAGGATGAACTGGGCTTCACGGCCAAGTCGCCACGCTGGGCTATCTCCTATAAATTCAAAGCCGAGCAGGTTTCCACAAAATTAGTGTCGATCGATTACCAGGTAGGACGCACGGGAGCGGTAACGCCGGTGGCCAACCTCAAGCCGGTTTTGCTTGCGGGAACTACAGTAAAACGTGCTTCGCTGCACAATGCCGATATTATTGCAAAGCTCGATGTGCGCATCGGCGACACGGTATTCGTGGAAAAAGGCGGGGAGATCATCCCAAAAATTGTGGGGGTAAAAACAGAAATCAGGGATTTGTTTTCCGTTCCGGTTAAATTTGCAACAACATGTCCTGAGTGTGGCACAGCTTTGATCAGGAAAGAGGGTGAGGTAGCCTTTTATTGTCCGAACGATGAAGGATGCCCACCACAAATCAAAGGCAAACTGGAACATTTTATCAGCCGCAAGGCGATGAACATCGATAGCCTCGGCGAAGGAAAGATTGAATTGCTTTTTGATAAAGGACTGGTTAATAATGCTGCCGATCTTTACGATTTAAAGTACGAACAGATTTACGGCCTCGAAAAAATTTATCCTGCCGACCTCGAAAAAAAGGAACGCAAAGTTAGTTTCAAACAAAAAGCCTCCGAAAATATTTTGAATGGTGTTGAAGCCTCGCGGCAGGTTCCATTCCCACGGGTTTTATTTGCTTTGGGCATTCGCTACGTGGGCGAAACCGTGGCTAAAAAGCTGGCCGAACATTTTAAATCGATGGACGCGTTGATGCAAGCAACTTACGATGAGCTTGTGGAAGTGCATGAAATAGGCGAGCGGATCGCGGAAAGCGTAATCGCATATTTTGCAAAAGAAAACCATCTTGACTTGGTGAGCCGATTAAAAGCCTCTGGACTTAAAATGGAAGTCGAAAATGAAGCCACACCCAAAAGCCAGGTACTTGGCGGAAAAACCTTCGTGGTGAGTGGCGTTTTCACCCATTTTTCGCGCGACGGAATAAAGGCAGCCATCGAAGAAAATGGTGGCAAAAATGTAAGCTCCGTTTCCGGGAATACCGATTACCTGATTGCCGGCGACAAAATGGGTCCGGCAAAACGAACAAAAGCTGAAAAGCTCGGCGTAAAAATTATTTCGGAAGAGGAGTTTCGGGGGATGATTTGATGGGAGGTTGATTTGGGGTTTTGGGATTTATTAACGGTTGGCAATATGGCAAGAAGCGGATTGCGAGTAATGCCCTTTCGCCTGACATGAAGTAACCACGAGCCAAAACCGGCTCAAATTGGCACTTCACCGCTTTTTACTATATTGCGTGTTGCATGCAGGTGTTTTTTCTACAAAGTCAGTTTTTTATTGTATTATTAAATCTGTCATTAGTTAGATTTATGTTCATAATTATTGAGTTATTATATGTTCTTATGTACAGGAAGCTTCATAGGATAACTGGTTAGCGAGAATATATTGAATATGCGTCAAAATTTCCAGGATCAGGTAGTTTTAATGTTTTTGCAGCCTTTTTTAAATTAAACCAAGATTCTTTATACGAATCTTTATCAATAAATGTGGATCCAATAACCGAATTATTTAACAAGATCATCTTTGAACTATTGAATATTTCTGTATCATTTATTAAATTACTACCATATCTTACCATTATGATACCTATAACAATATCTTTTTTTATTGAGTGTATACTTTTATCAGAAACAAATGAATTTAGTTTATCAATACCCGAGTTAATGTGACATACTCCTATTAAAACAATAAGTTCAGCAAAAGTATAATTGTCTTCTTTACTATACGGTTCTTTATATTTCTCTAGTTTTTTGATCCATCTATCATGTGAGATAGTAAACCTATAAGGATTTTTCTGATTTTTTATTTCAACTAACATGTAATCCATCAAATCATCCATAAATTGATTTTCTTCGAAATCTAATATGAATTTTATTATATAGGAATTTGTTGATGCAATAATATTATACGCTTCCATTCCTTCTTTTTCACCTAAGAAATAATTTATTCGAGAATGCGTGACTCGATTACCTGAAAGTAATATCGCATCGACTGGACTATTTGAATCAAGTAACCATTGTCGTAAAGAAAAAATAGCATCTTCCGCTTCAGTTATATTATTTTTAATATTGCATGAATGAATAAAATTTGCAAACATAGATATTTGTGTATTTATTAAATGTGGAACTAAAGTATGTTCTCCATTTTCTTCTAAAATTTTCTCAGTTTTAATAAACACTTTGGAAACTTCGTTTAAATCATTAATATTTTGATATGGAAAAAATTCAAGTACAGCAGCTGATGTCTTACTAAAATCATATCCATTTATAGTGATTAAATTTTCACAATAGTAACTATATGAATGCCTTTTATAATATTTCCCTATTTTTATCTTTTCATTTTTAACCTTAGGACAGCTGTCATAAATTACTTGGATATTCTTATATACATTACCTGAGTATTCAAAAAATGGTAATAAGCCTTCAACTTGACTACTTTTAATTACTATTTTATAAGATTTAATTAAATTAAGAGCAAGTTTTTTTTGAGGTTGAGGTAAGCCAATCTTTATTGCTAGAGAAAGATCATTCACACTTTGTTGGTAATCTATCAATGCTGAGGATAGAAATCCTCTTAAATATAAAGCACGACTATCTTTCGGATATTTCAACAAATACTCATCAATTAATGTATACGCTTCTTTATGTTCTTTACCACCATGTGTGCTTGAGTTTAATATATATTCACATACTTGTATTAGCTCCACTGGGAGCTCCTCATGGAAATCGTTTAAAGATTCATAATTAATACAGGATAGCAAATTGAAAAATAGAAAAATGAAGATATGAAAGCGTAATAACTTTTTCTTTACCATTTCTTTTAATTATTAAATAAAAATTATAACAGTTGTAGAATCCGTATTAGAATACTAATTAAAATAGTCAATAAACTTAGAAGTGTCCCAGTGTAAAAAAATATATTCTTATCAGTCTCAATCGCAAGTTGCAAAATATATAGCAATATAAAATTTGAAATTCGATAGGCAGCTAATGAGACAACCAAAAAAAATAATATCGACAAATAAATGCTAGTTGGGATAAAAGTTGTATTAGCAAAAAAGAAATTACCAATATATGCATCCAGGATAGAATTAAAATTGATAAGACCATTATAATAGGTGCTTATATTTACATATAAAGATAAATATCCAAATTCAAAGTAATGTCCCAGCGTATAACAAATTGAACCTAAAAAAAACGCTATTAAAATATCCATTATGATTATAATAGAACGAATAAAAGAATTCTGATTCTTACAAAAATATATCAAAATGAAATATGTAATTGTTATAGTTGCAGTATCTAAAATATAATTTATAGGAATTAAAAATTTCAAATCATGTTTAAATAACCAAAAGGCACTTGAATTGACTATTTCTAATACTGTATATTTCCTTGTAGCATGCATTACAAATTCGCCAATTAAGATTGCTGAAGATGTTAATAAAGCACTTAAAATAAATGTTCTTAAAAACCATCTTATTGATTTTATTTTATTGCCAAAAAAATATTGCTCAAAAAAAATAAATCCTTTCGCCATTTTACGAGGTAAATCAATAACTTTTAAATCAGAAATAAATACCCACCATTTAAATAGGACATTTCTAATAGACTCATGATGACCAGGAAGAATTAGATAATCTAATCTTCGAAAGAAAGTCGCAATAAGTGTTGATATGACTAAAATTGTACCCCAATAATAAAACTCGTTTAATGAATCGTTCATATGAAATTATTAGTCTTATTGTAAATCCAAAACATATTATCCGTTTTATGCAATTATTTAAGATTTATATCGAATTACAGTATATAGTTTCGGCCTTTAACACTTGCATGTAACGTATTGCGGATATGAGTAGTACATTGCGTAGCTTTGTATTACTTATGATCCGTTGTTACAGGCTTTTTTTATTTGCCCTATTGTATTCTTATATTAAGGACTATCTTCAAATTCAAAAACTGAATAAAGTACAGCATGATCTGATTGATAATTTTCATCTTGAAAGTTTGGCCTAAAAGGCTGTAGAGAGTTAGTCGTATTAATTTTTCCACTTGTGAATGAGGATTTTTCTATTCCACAAAATATATAATCAAGAGCAATTGGTGGCAAATTTTCATTATCTAAAGACCATTTGGTTCCCTCCTTAGCATTATAGTGTTTTAATTCAGGTGCTATCAGTTTTTTATTTACATTTCCGTCAATAAAACCTACTTCTTTCATCAAGGAGATTTCTTGTGATTCAGGAATTGAATTGAAGTCTCCGGCAACCACCCAAATGTCTTCATTTCTTATGTTTGAATTTATTCTATACAAATCACTTTCTTGATATGCAGAAATAATAAAATTAAGAATTAAATTAATTTGGTTCATTCTAATTTGCGAAGATTGTTGATTAATTCTGATTTTACCTTCTCGCTCACCTTTTAAAGTTGTAAGGTGAAGATTGACAAAATTCAGATATTTATTAGGGTTCAACTTCATCCTACCTAATATAGCAAGGCGTGGTTCAGTATCTCTTGTTCCCAAATATAATCCGGTTGAAATTGGGATTGCTTGAAAGCAAGATTCATATTTTTCATTCTCAATTGTATCAAGTTCGTAGTCTTTGTCATGGTGTTCGTTCTCAAGAGGATTTTTTGTCCATAACTTTCTAAGCATATTTTTATTTTTCACACACAATCCATATCCTTGTTGAGCTTCAATAAATTCTGGTAAATATTTATCTCCTTTCCTATATTTATCCCACTTTCTAGGATGAGGATTCTTAGTACTTGATAATGCTGGGAAAAAAAAACATTCGTAATCATTAAAAATAGAATCAAGAATTTCTTTTCCAGAAATCCATCTCTTTGAAATATTATCTGGTACTCTGTTATCTATAAAACCTATACATTCTTGTAACAAAATAATATCAGGAAGATTTGAACTTCCGACATGACTACTGAAATAATTTTTAACTTCATTCTCCCATACTTGATGATATTCTTTTATATAATCTTTTGCAACTGTATCTGGTTGTGGGTTTAATTTCCCAAAAACTTTAGCTCCTGCAATATTCCAACTCATTATATTTATTTTCATATCGTAATGTTATTTATAACATATAAAATTAAGTTCTATTTTTAAAGAATCATTCTTTTTACAAATAAACAGGAATGTCGCTCCCTAAAATATTATTAAGGTCTAATGAGTTAAGCGCAAATTCATAAGAAAAACCAATTTCTTTCCCAGCACCAATACCTTTATAAAACACAGTTGCAAACTCAATTGCTGTATTATCAGCAACTGCTGTATTCATTCCAATCACATTCGGAATGTACTTTCTTATCAATTTTGCTTGTTTAATGGAGTAACATGAGTTTAAAAATACACATGCTAAATCATTTGAAAATAACTTGAATAAATTTGCTAATGGTTCAGATTGAACTAATTGTGTTTTATCAGTAATATTATCCAATAATGCTATCCCATCGCCATTTCCATGACCAGAAAAATGAATAAAATTCGGAGAATGATATAGAAGTGCATCCTGTAAATCTTTGACTCTTACGGCTGATAACTTAATTAATTCAAATTGGTCTCTATTCTTCGACCTGATTAATTCAGTCTCAATATTTCGGATTTCTTTGTCTAACCTTAATGGGTCTGTATCTAAAGGATTGGATGCCAGAAATAATATTTTCACTTTGCTCTGGATTTCTAATAATTTCTCGATCAATTTCTCATCTTTCTTGATTTCATCGCTAATTTGGAAATTTCCTGATATGTTAATATTACTGCCTTTTATGCCTTGAATAACTATATTATTATTTCCTAATATTTCTACTTGTCTAATATTCTTGGAGGTATCTACAGAAATATTTTTTATTAATTCCAATAGAACGTATCTTATACGATTGGTTTCTAGATTGAATTCTGAATTACCAACTATTCCTATTTCAGACTTCTTTTTTATTGAATTATATTTAGAGGATAGTAGAACTAATTCATCAAAGTATTTATCACTTAAATTATTATTTCTCACAAAGTTCAAAAGAACTTTTAATGCCTCATCTGTTTTATCGCTTGCTATAAGCTGTCTTGATATATTAATTAATTCATTTCGTTCCATTTATTTCTATCTTAAGTTTTCTTTAATAAAATTGCCTGTAACTTCTTATGTGTACCAGTTTTCCCATCATATCCAACAAAATACTGCGGATAAGCACACCTTTTACTATGTTATAATTCGAATCCATCCAGTGGCTTTTTACATTTTTTACTCCTTCCATACTTATTTTTAATTCTGCCAAAAGTAAGGAGTAAATTGGTAGGAACAAAATTAATTTGGGTGGGTTTGTTTGGTA
>Ga0307990_1001061_pt1 | contig 23531 bp, 21 predicted proteins | sample EllFjometagen129_FD_203168 | JGI IMG/M metagenome (GOLD analysis project Ga0307990, IMG submission 203168) | Marine microbial communities from Ellis Fjord, Antarctic Ocean - #129 | ecosystem: Environmental > Aquatic > Marine > Unclassified | place: Southern Ocean | collected 2014-10-08
TTTACCCCGTTGGATATTATCCTACGGGGTGAAAATTAAATCCCTTTCGGGATTTTTTAATTAAAACAAAATTAAAAAATATAAGAAAATTATTTTTTAATCATCACTTTGTTAATCTGCTGAATATGTGTAATTTACAAACTTTTTGGATGAATTTATGAATTATTCAGGTTAGCCTTGTTATACAAAAAATAAATTACTTTTGTAAAATTAATATAAAAAAAAATTAATAACAGATATGCCAGAAAAAAAAATAACAATATCAGATGTTGATAAATCAATAAGGACTGTTCCTGATTTTCCTAAAAAAGGAATACAGTTTAAAGACATAACAACAGCATGGAAATTGCCGGATATATTTAACTTTATGCTTGAAGAAATATATTCTTATTATAAAGATTTTGGAATAACAAAAGTTGTTGCTATTGAATCACGGGGATTTATACTTGGCAGTGTGCTTGCTTATAAACTTGGAGCAGGATTTGTGCCAATAAGGAAACCGGGAAAACTACCAGCTGATACATATTCTAAATCATATTCCCTTGAATATGGTGAAGGAATACTGGAAATCCATAAAGATGCTTTATCAGATAATGATATAGTATTATTGCACGATGATTTATTAGCTACAGGCGGTTCTGCATCTGCATCTATAGAACTAATAGAAAAATTTAATGTAAAAGACATAAAAATAAATTTTATTTATGAACTTTTATTACTTAAAGGTGTTGAAAAACTCAATAAAAAATATGATGTCTTCTCTTTAATAAAATCTTAATTTTTTGTATTTTATGTGTTTATACCGCTGAATAAAGCAGTTACCTGATGGTATTTATATTTTTATATACTGAAATAATGGTTTAAAAAAAATAGTTGTAGAAATTGATACCAAGCTATTTGCATTAGATAGAATTAACAATTTTAATAAAGTCATTAACATTAAGATTTTCTGCCCTTTTTGTAAAATATTCATCTTGTATATCATGATTATTTATATTAAAGACCTTTAAAGTATTTTTAAGCATTTTTCTACGTTGACTAAATGCTGTTTTAACAACATTTTTAAACAAAACCTGATCACAACCAAGATGTTGTTTATTATTTCTTGTTAATCGTATCACAGCAGAGCATACCTTTGGAACAGGAAAAAATGATATGTTTTCAACAGGAAACAGATAATCAATATCATAATAAGCCTGTAATAAGACACTTATAATTCCATAACTTTTATTGTTTGGTTTAGACGCTATGCGCAGAGCTACTTCTTTTTGAAACATACCAACTATTTCAGGAATAATATCTTTATTTTCTAAAACTTTAAATAAGATTTGAGATGATATATTATAAGGAAAATTGCCTATAATAGCAAATGGCTTTTGGGATATATTATTTAATTCATATTTTAAAAAATCAGCAAAAATTATTTTATCTTTTATTTCAGGATATTTATTTTTTAGATATTCAACAGAATCAATGTCAAGTTCTATAAGATGGAGTTTAGTATTTTTTTTAATGAGATATTTTGTAAGCATTCCCATACCTGGTCCTATTTCCAGCACTTCAGAATATTTATCAGAATAAGTTAAACTATTAACAATTTTTAAAGCTATATTTTCATCTTTTAAAAAGTGCTGGGACAATTTTTTTTTTGCTTTTATTTTTTTCATTCTATATTATTAACAGTCATTTAATTGTTGAGTCCTTTCCGAAAAGTCAAAATTGTGTTATTCCGAATAACGTCATACTGAACTCGTTTCAGGGTTAGTTCCAGTATCGTTTCAGCATCTATTACATTTTTTTGTTAATCATCCTTTTAGATTCCGAAACAAGTTCGGAATGACTTATAATTTTAAAAATAGCGACTTTATGAACAGACACTAATTAACCAAATCACCGCGTAGTTTTCTAAGTCGTTTTCTTGCTTCAACAGCATATAAGCTATCCTGAAATTTTACAAGTATATCCTGATAAAGTAACATGGCTTTTGTTTTATTATGAAATTGTTTTTCGTTTAATTCTGCGAGTTTAAAAAGAGCATCGTCAGCTAAAATATCATAATAATATAAATCCACAATTTGCTGAAGCAAAGTATCAGCTTGCATATACAAACCATGTTTTAATTTTATCTGTGCTTTTTTGTATAATACCTCGTCAGAAAGTTGATGTCCTGAAAATAAAACAGTAATAGAATCAAGTGTTAATAATGCAAGACTATCTTTATTTTGAAATGATAATAAATCAGCTCTTGAATAAATACTTAAAGCTGTTGTTGAGCTATCTTCATCAATATTATCACTTATCAAAAGGGATAAATCCATAGCATCATTGGCAATTAACTTTGATGTAGCGGCTTTAAGAACATCTAACTGTGCTTTTGCCCATTTGAATTCTCCTATATAATAAAACAATTTTGCGTTTTTAAACTTTGCCAGATGGCCTAAAGGTTCATTTTTAAAAGTTTTTTCAACTTGTGAATATAATAAAGTTGCTTCCCATACATCACCGGACATAAGCAAAATATCAGCAAGTTCTGTTTTACATTCTGCCTGTAATTTTTTAGAAGCATATTTTATTGCTATTGCTTTATTTAGCATTTTTTTTGCATATTCTATTTTATCTAGATAAAATGCTTGTAAATGGGCTAAATTTTTTATTAAAATAATGGTCTCTGCTCTTATGCCAAATTCATTAAGTATTGATATATAATCATTTTCTAATGATACAAGTTCTTCTTTTGTATAATTAAAAGAACCGGTGATTTTAAGATATTTTACATTAAGCAATTCAATCTTGCTATCAAGATAATAATAATTATTAACACCTTTTTTAATAATATACTCATAAGATTTTGCAGCAATGTCATAATCTTTGTTAGAAGTACACAATTTTGCCAGATTAAATAATCGTGCTCCATTTTCTTTAAATCTTTTATCTAATGATATTGCCTGAATGAAAGCTGTTTCAAAGTCATGTTGTTGAACAGACAGCCACAATAGCATTTCAGAAAAATAAGTATTATTTGGATTTTTCTGTATTTGTTTTAACAAACTTTTTTTTAATATATCACTTTTTTTATTGTCAGGGTCTTTGGCAAGAAATATTTGTAGCTTATTTTGAACTTCTTCCTGATAATTTGGATTAAATTTAAGCAGGTTAAGATATTGAACTGTCATATTATGATAATCTTGTCTATCTTCGTATATATCAGCAAGTTTAAGGTTAAAAGGATATAGTGTTTGAAGTAATAATTCGCCTTTTTTATAGGTCTTAATAGCATAATCTGTTTGATTTCTTAAAAGGAAAGCATTTGCAAGGTCGATAATTTGTTGCTGATTAGTTTTTAACTCTTTTATAGCTTTTGTAAATTGTTTTTTTGCCTTTGCAATATCATTAGCGCAAGTATATACATAGCCCATATCCACTAAATACCTTAATTCATAAGTATGGTTTTTTATTTGTTTTTTAATTAATTTTTCTGCTTTCTTAAAATTTTTAAGTTTAATAAGACAATCTAAATAATTAGAATAATAAAAAGTATTTGGATTTTTATTAAATAGCTTTTCATATAAATTAGCAGCTTTATCAAATTTTTTATCATGAAAAAATTGAGCAGCAAGTTGCTCATCAACATTAATTTGAGCAAAAACATTACTGATTGTTGAAAAGATAAATAAAACAAGGATGATATTTTTAAAAATTTTATTCATAAAAAATATCAGGATAAACGTATGAAAAATTAAGTATTATTATTTTAGTCTATTTGTAGCCCTTTAAGACAAATTTAATCGGTTTAACAGTTAAAGTATAAGCCCACTCCGAAAAAACAAAATTATGTCATTCCGAATAACGTCATCCTGAACTCGTTTCAGGGTTAGTTCGGAATCTCTAATTTCAATAATATCAAAAGATGCTGAAACAAGTTTACCCCGTTAGATAATTTTAAGTTAGAGTATTGATTATTATTATATAATCTTATATCTAACGGGGTGAAGCATGACAAATAAGTAAATATCTACTTTTCGGAACGGACTCAAGTATAGTAAGTATCAATTAAGCCAAGACAGAATTTTTAACTTTTTCTTTAGACAAAGCAATGTCTATAGCTTCAATCATTTCGTTGATATAATGAAATTTCAGTCCTGAAATATAAGCAGGTTTTATTTCCTGTATATTTTTTTTGTTTTCAGCAGACATAACAATATCTGTTATTTTTGCGCGTTTAGCTGCGAGTATTTTTTCTTTTATTCCTCCTACAGGCATTACTTTTCCTCTTAATGTTATCTCACCTGTCATAGCAATATTATTTTTTACTTTTCTTTTAGTAAAAGCAGAAGCCATAGCAGTAAACATTGTTATACCTGCTGATGGTCCGTCTTTTGGTGTTGCTCCTTCAGGAACATGCAGATGTATGTTCCAGTGTTCAAATACATCAGGGTTTATGTTTAGTATTTTTGAATGAGCTTTTAAGTATTCCAAAGCAAGTGTTGCAGATTCTTTCATAACATCGCCGAGGTTACCGGTAAGAGTAAGTTTTCCTTTACCTTTGCTAAGACTTACCTCAATAAATAATATTTCTCCTCCTGCTGATGTCCATGCTAATCCAGTAGCAACACCGGGCACAGTGTTAGCCATAGCATGTTCTTGCTGAAATTTCGGTGGTCCCATAATTTTCAGTAAGTCATCTTTAGTAATTTTTTTATTGATTTTTTCTTCAGTAACAATAAATTTAATTCTATTTCTAATAATTTTAGCAATATTTTTTTCTAACTGTCGGACACCTGATTCCCGTGTATAATCTTCTGTTATTTTTTGGATAATTTTTTCTTCAAATAATAGTTGTCCTTTTTTTAGTCCATGCTCTTTAAATTGTTTTGGTATAAGATGTCTTTTAGCTATTTGTATTTTTTCTTCAATAATATATCCGTTAATATCTATTATCTCCATTCTATCTGTTAATGCGGGATGAACAGCATTAAGAGTATTACCTGTTGTAATAAACATTACTTTAGACAAGTCAAAATCTATTTCTAAAAAGTTATCATAAAAAGCTATGTTTTGTTCCGGGTCAAGCACTTCAAGCAGAGCAGCAGAAGGGTCGCCGTTAATAGTATTTCCTGCTACTTTATCAATTTCATCAAGGACAAAGACAGGATTTGAGGATTTAACTTTTTTCAAACTTTGTATTATTCTGCCTGGCATAGCTCCTATATAAGTTTTTCTGTGTCCTCTTATTTCAGCTTCATCTCTTAATCCGCCTAATGACATTCTTGTGTAGTTTCTGTCAAGAGATTTGGCAACGGACTTACATAGCGAGGTCTTTCCAACACCGGGAGGACCTATAAGACATATTATAGGTGATTTCATATCACCTTTTAATTTAAGTACAGCAAGGTGTTCAATAATTCTTTCTTTTACTTTTTCTAATCCATAATGGTCTTCATCAAGTATTTTTTGAGCTCTTTTCAGGTCAAAATTATCTTTTGTATATTCATTCCATGGAAGTTCTGCCAGTGTCTCTAAATAGTTTGTTTGTATTGAATATTCAGCAGCAGCAGGATTCATTCGTTTTAGTTTCTTTAGCTCTTTTTCAAATGTTTGTGCTACTTCTTTTGACCATTTTTTGTTTTTTGCTTTTTCTTTTAACTCTTTTAGCTCTTCATCATTTGGGTTGGTGCCAAGTTCATCCTGAATGGCTTTTAATTGTTGATTAAGAAAATAGTTTCTTTGTTGTTTATCAATATCAGTAATTACTTTGTTTTGTATTTGATTTTTTAATTTTAGCATTTGCAGCTCCTTATTCATATATGACAGCGCTAATTTTGCTTGTTTTGTTAAATTCTGTATTTCAAGCAATTTTTGCTTTTCAGCAATACTAATATTAAGATTAGAAGATATAAAATTGATAAGGAAAGAATGGCTTTCTATATTTTTTATTGCAAATGCAGATTCTGAAGGTATATTGGGTGATTGTTTGATAATACGGATAGACAAATCTTTAACAGAAGAAATAAGAGCATTAAATTCTTGCGTCTTTGGTATAATACCTGTTTTTTTATAAGGAACAACTGTTGCTTTATAATATGGTTCTGTTGTTATAATTTTTTTTATTTCAAAACATTTTCTTCCCTGAATAATTATGGTTGTGCTATTATCAGGCATTTGTAATACTTTTATGATATAGGCAACGGTTCCTATCTTATTAAAATCTTCAAAAACAGGGTCTTCTGTCTCACTGTTTTTTTGAGCAACAACACCAATAACACTTTTATTTTTATATGCTTCTTTAACTAATTTAATAGATTTTTTTCTGCCAACAGTAATAGGTATTACTACACCCGGAAATAAGACAGTATTACGTAAAGGTAAAATAGGCAATGTTTTAGGAATTTTTTCTTTATTCATCTGTTTTTCATCATCAGAAGAAAATAAAGGAATAAATTCTGCTTCATTATCACCAATATTAGAAATAAATAATTTATTAAATTTAGACATTTTATTTTATTTAATTCATTAACAATATAACAATTTAACCAAAAAAAATAGCAAATAAGTAAAAATATTAAAATTTTAGAACTTAAAACTTGATATTAGAACAAAAAACTGAATATTTTTTTTTACTCTCCCCTTTTGGTTCCCCTCTCTACGAGTAGAGAGGGGTTAGGGGTGAGTATAAAAACAAAACAGCAAAATTTAACAATTTAACCCCGATACGGTTTACCCCGTTGGATTTTCTTCTTATCCAACTGGGGTCATTTTTCGCCCAAGTACGCTCCGCTACGGGTTAAACTACGGGGCAGGCAATTTAACAATTTTATTTATTTTTAAATGCTTTTTTACCTGCGAATTTTGCCTGTTCCCCGAGTTCTCTTTCTATTCTCATAAGCCGATTAAATTTAGCAATTCTTTCGCTTCTGCATCCTGAGCCTGTTTTCAAATGTCCACAGCCAATAGCAACTGTCAGGTCTGCAATTGTAGTATCTTTTGTTTCTCCTGACCTGTGTGATACAAAACAGTTAAAATTATTTTTGTTTGCAAGTTCAATTGTTTCTAATGTCTCTGTTAAAGTACCTATTTGATTTAATTTTACTAACACAGAGTTGCAGGCATTTTCATCTATTGCTTTTTGCAGATATACAGGGTTTGTGCATAAAAGGTCATCGCCAACAAGTTCTATTTTGTTTCCAAGTGATTCATTAAGCATTTTCCAGCCATTCCAGTCATTTTCAGCCATACCATCTTCAATAAGTATTATAGGATACTTATTAACCCAATCTTCCCAGAGGCGAACCATTTGTTCAGAAGTTTTTGTAGATTTATCAGATTTAAACATCACATATTTGCCATTTTCCCACATTTCGCTTGCAGCAGGGTCAAGGCATATAGATATATCTTTGCCAGGAGTATATCCTGCTTTTTCAATACCTTGTAATATTATTTCTACTGCCTCCTCATTTGATTTTAGTCTAGGTGCATAGCCACCTTCATCACCTACACAGGTACTATATCCTTTTTTCTTTAATACATCTTTCATAGAATGGAATGTTTCAACACCCATTCTTAGGGATGTTTGAAAATCAGGGGCATTATGAGGAGCGATCATAAATTCCTGAATATCAACATTATTATCTGAATGTTTTCCACCATTAATAACGTTCAAACAAGGCACAGGAAGAAGAGAAGCATTTACGCCTCCAATATATTTATACAAAGACATGTCAAGAGCATTAGCTGCTGTATGTGCCGCAGCGAGTGAGACACCCAAAATAGCATTTGCTCCAAATTTTGCTTTATTAAAAGTTCCATCCAAATTTATCATTGTCATATCTATAAGTCTTTGTTTTAAGACAGATAATCCAATAATAGCAGGAGCAATATCCTTATTTACATGTTCTACTGCTTTTAGCACTCCTTTTCCTCCATATCTTTTCATATCATGGTCTCTAAGTTCAACAGCTTCTTTTTCGCCTGTAGAAGCACCTGACGGCACAATGGCGCTGCCTTTTGTTCCGTTTTCTAATGTCATATCAACTTCTACTGTTGGATTTCCCCTTGAATCCAAGACCTCCTGTGCTTTTATTGTTTTTATAATCATTTTTAATTTTTCCTTATTTAGTTTGTTAAAAAATAGTTATCTGCCTAAGCAGAATTGCAAAAATAAACAATTATTAAAATATTAGTAATTATTTAAAGATAAAAAAAAGTCATTCCATTTTTTTTGTTAATGCTAAATGACTTTCAATATTAGTATCAGGCAACTTGCCCGATAATATTGAAAGCGGTTTGGTATAAATATGGGGAGTTCTAATAATTACTTTTTATTACAAGCGGCTACAAAATATCATTATTTCGTTGTCGGGCAAAATCTTTCCTCACCATAGCTATGGCTATGCCTGCGGAATATTTTACCCTCGGACTCATACTGATATTTTTCGCTCACTTTCATATACAAAACCAATTATTAGAACTCCCCATAAGTATAAAAATTTAATACATTTTTAAAATTAAATTATTTATAATCTTAATAATAAGTTATTAAAAAATTATTTAATATTTTGTATGTTTTTTATAATATATTAAATAAATTTAAGGTTTTTTTGAAAATAATATAATAAAAAGATAAATAATCAGTTAATATTATAACAGGTATAAATTAATTTAAACTATATAATTATGAAAACATATAAAATATATCTTATTCTTTTTATTCTCTTATTTTCTGTTTCTTTTCAGGCATTTTCACAAAGAAGAAGAAAAAAAAGAAAGGAACCTGAAATCAGGATAAAAAGAACAACAAAAAATATAGAATTTGGAGATAGCGTAATTTTTTTGTGGAATGTAAGAAAATCCAAATCTTTTTATTTAAAAAACAGTGGTCAGGAATTACCCATGTCAGGTAGTATGTGTGTAAGACCTGATACTACAACAATTTACAGGTTTATTTCAAAAAGACAAATAATTTACAGATTTTTTGTAAAAGACCACAAAAAAGAAAAAAAGAAAAATGTAAAAATTACTGTATTATGTCCAACAGTTGATAAATTCATATGTCCAAGAGCAATTTCTGATGGAGATGACTTTGAACTTTCATGGAAAACAAGTAATGTGAACAATGTATATATTAAAAATTGTACAGATTCCACATACAAGATAAATAGTAAGGATATTAATGGAAGTTTAAAAATAAGTATAGATACAACTACAACATTCATATTAATAGCAGAAAATAAATTTGGAAAAAAAGTTATAAAAAAGCATACTGTATTTGTTTTTAAGAAATATTATGCAGAAAATAAATTGACAGACCAATCAGATTATATACCCAAATACAATACTATTGCCCATAAAATGCTTCGTATTGAAGACAGTATAAAAATAGAAATGCCGGATTATAAATCATTTCCTGATTTCAGAACATTAGATATTTTGATAGATAATTCAAAAATATATATACCACAAAAAAAATATTATACAAAGAATGAATTAGCGGAAATAGCATATAATATATATACTGATATATCAACACAATTTCCTGATATTTATGAAAAAAGAGATGATGTATGTTACAGAAATTCTCTTATTTTCCTTGCAATAGGAGAAACTAATAACCTTCCTTTTTATGGAGTAACAGTTCCGGAATATCCGAGCCATATATTTGTCCGATATGACCCTGACGGAAAACATAATGCTCTGAATATCAATGACCCGGTAAATAAAGGTGATGCAAATTTAGAAACAACTGCTGGTTTTATAATTCCTGATATATACTATATTAAAACACGTAACTTAACAAAAAATATAAATATATTGCTGAGAAATCTAACAGAAAATGAACTTTTTTCAATACCTTATGCATGGAGAGGAAATATTCTGCATCATAAAAAAGGAGATTTAAAAAATGCTTTAGCAAAATATAATAAAGCACTCTCTTTAAACCCTAAATTTTGGATATTCTACGTGGAAAGAGGTCTCTTATGGGCTTCAGATAAAAATCCTGATAAAGATTATAAAAAGGCAATAGCAGATTTTACAAAAGCAATACACTTGAATGAATATTATAAATTATATGCATATATAGCTGCATGTTATTCATTTATGAATGATTCTTATAATTCTATTGATAATTATACAAAAGCCATAGAAATACTTTGGATAGATATTGAGAAAACGGGCTTTCCTGAACTGCATGAGATAACAATAACACAAATTCAATATTTATTTAAAAGAGCAGACGAATATAAAAAAACAGGAAATACTGAAAAAGAATTAACAGATAATAGCTACGCATCTTATCTGTATAAAGCACTTTTAGAAGCAGAAGAACAACACTATAAAAAGCTGGAGAGAACATTAGCAAATAAATAGTTGTCATTAATAACTAAATGACTCTGATGAAATATCCGCCTAAGGCGAATTTCACATGGCAAGTGGCAAAGACTAATTAGTGCCTGTTCGTAAAGTAAGTGTTTAGTTCAGAATGTTCGGGTTCGAGGCTTGCGCAGTCTTGAAAATCAGGAGTTTACTTTTGTAAATGACTGATTTGAAAGACAAGCATAACGAAGAAATCGGACATTATGGACAAACACTAATTATATTACGCAAAATATATTTATGAGGTTAACAGATACAATAATAAAAAAAATGAAACATATATTTTTAAATATTATTTTATTTATGCTGCACACAGGTATTTTGTTGCTTATGATTATTTTTTTGGCAAAGACAATAAAGAAAAAATATTTGGGAAATAATGCCATACATATTAAAAATGACACAATATCTATATCTGACCATACAACAGGCATAAAAAAACCTGCCAAAGATATTGCTTTTGCAAAGGATATTAAAATATCTAATGTGCCAGCAGGCAAAAAAGTGAACGAAACAAGTCCTCAATATATCAGACAAAGAATAGAACAACTAACAGGTAATACTTTAAAAAGATGGACAGAAGAAAAAAAAATGATATATCCTCCGCAATATGTTTTGTTTCGTGTATTTAAACTTGAAAAGGAACTTGAAATATGGGCGGGTAACAATAGCAAAGAGCCATTAGAGTTAATAAAAATACTGAATATTTGTGCTATTGACAATGAGCCGGGTCCGAAATTACAGGAAGGTGATGGTAAAACTCCTGAAGGTTTTTATGAATACAGGTTTTTATATGCAAGTAATTTTAATTTTATGTGGATAAAATTAGATACTGATAAAATAGATGATTTTGGTAAAACAGGATATGGCTCCTGCTTTAAAATGTATTTAAACTATCCAAAGTCCATTGATAGAAAAAGAACAAATACTTATGTTGGCAAAGTTAGTCCAGGAGGTGAAATATGTATGCATGGAAATTGTATAACAGCAGGTTGTATATCTTTTAAAAACAGAACATTTTTATATGTCTATGCTTTTGCAATAAAACATAATCAGAAACTCTACGGACTACCTCAAATTCATATTTTTCCTTTCAGATTTACAGATTCTTTAAAAAATATGTATTGCGATAGCTGCTGTCATATAAAATGTAACAAATTACTTGAATTCTGGAATAATTTAGAAAGAGGATATAAACTATTTGATAGTATAAGAAAACCTTTAAAAATAACAGAATCAGAGGATTTATATATGTTTACAACCAAAGACAATTATTAGAACTCCCCTTAACTATGTTTGTTCCTAACTTTTGAACTTTACTCTTGTTTTTCTTGTCAATTAATAAATTCAATTAAAAACTTTTAGGGAATATTATTTGCGATTATTAAAACGATTTGATCAGGCAACTGCCTGATTGATGAACAATATGTGTTTGAATTTTACGAATCGGTCAGGCGCCCGACTGATAACAATAATTTTAATAATGTCGCCTCTACGAGGCTATAACAAAAGCATAGCATATTGACATTACCATAATATCACACCAATGGTGCTGTTTTTATAACAAAAGTTAATAATAAAGTATTAAACACAAGAAGTGTTTCAGACACGAACTAGCACATAAACAAAAGGCAACATTATTGGTAATCGGAAATATATACAATAAATAAAGCATTGTAGAGGCAAAAATATGGTAACAGAATTCAAAAAGAAGATGGAAGAGTAAAATTAAAAAGAGATGGAAAAGAAGAAATTTTTAGTCGCGTAGAAAAAGAAAGAGCTGCTTCTGATATTTATAACTTTAAAAATAATGCAATGATTAGAATGGCTACAAATAAATTAATAAAGGAAATGAAATATTTTAGTTTTTTTTAGATTTTTGAGATTTTTCTTTTAAAAGTTCTAATTTTTTAAAATCTCTTTCTGCTTTTTCTTTTTGGTTTGTTTTTGTGTACAACAAATACCTTGCAGCAAGATATCTTGGTTCATCTTGAAAAATATTTAGTGCTTTGTTATAATATTGTTCTGCTTCATCATATCTTCCTAAGCGGTATAAATTAAATCCTATTCCATAGTGATTTTCAGGATCAAAATTTAATTCTTGTGCTTTATTATAATCTTCTATGGCTGCTTCATAAAATTCTTTATGTTTCAAGATATCTCCCAAATTAATTAAAGAAGTTCCTCTTATTTGATATGCACCAGGATAATCTGGATTTATTTCTATAGATTTATTTGTATATTCTATTGCTTCCCCATATCGTTGTTTTTTATTTAATACAAATGCTTCTTGCCAATAAGCAACTGCTAACAGCTCCTTTTTATTTAAATTTTTTAAATAAATTCCTTTTTCTATTGCTTCAAAATCCATTAATCCAGATGCTATAGCGGTGTATTCATTGTCTTTAATAAACTTTAAGAAAATAGGATCCCAATTAAAATCTCCTTGATTAATTCGATTGTTTGGATTTGATGCATCATGTCCATCTCTTTCAGCATCCCATCTAACAAACATATGATTAAGTGCTAATGCAGGATATAAAGGCAAATTATTTTCTTCTGCTATTGCAAGATAAATTAAAGACTTGTTATAATTAAAATATTCATTATTTAAGTTTGGATTTTGTTTGAATATTGATGAATCAATTTTTCTCATTAAATCTTTAGCTTCGTGTTCAGTATAATTTTGTTTTGTTATTATTTTTTTACTAATATCAATTGCATTATCTAATATTTTTGGAGTTATAAAAGAATTTTCTTTTTGTATCTCTTTAATTATATAATGAGTAGTTGTATTATATTTTGGCTGGTAATCTTGGGCTTTTATACTATTAAATGAGGTAAATCCTAAAAGTGCTAGTGTTGTAAATCCTATTTTGAGTTTATTTAAAAATGTTTTATTTATCATATTAATAAACCTAAATTCAAGTAATTAATGTAACTTTTAAGTGGACTACCAATACTGGGTAAAAAAATCTTTTGTTAAAGATTATTTTTTACTTATTCCAATTATATTTGGTATTTCCAAAAATCCTTCATTATCATCATTTTCATTAAAATCAGTTTCATAACTACCAAATTTTTTAACCTCAATACCATTATGATTTAGATAAAAAGATGCTTCGGGTCCGCCTTCTAAATACATAGCATTATAATAGATTTTCCTAATTTATTTGGATATGAAGAAAAGGAAAAAATAAATAAAATTATGACCTCAAGAAATGTAAATTATGAAGAAGCTGTAGATATTTTATTAGTTGAAAAAAATTATAAGATTATTTATGGTCCAAGACTTCGTACACTTCAAATTCCTCCAATAAATCCAATTATTATCTGGGAATCAAGATATAAGAGATAGTTTAATCTTTTTTATATAATTTAATAATTTGATATAGTTTTTCAAAATCTTTTTCAGCTTCTTCGATATTTCCCACTTTTCTATAACTTATATGTCGATTGTTAAGATATCTCATTTTACATGCATCTAAAAATCCTAAATCCCTTGAAAAACCTTCTTGTCCTATCCATTTATCAATTAAATCTATTGCTTTTGTATAATCTTGTATTGATTTTTCATAATTTTCAAGTTTAATGTGGCACATTGCTCTTTTTCCATAAAGTTCCGGCGATACAGAATTTAATTCTATGGATTTGTTAAAAATTTTTATTGCTTTTTCATAATCTTCTTTAAGATAAAAAATCACTCCTTTTATTTCGTAATTTTCACTTGCTTTTGAATCTAAATTTATTGCTTTATTAGATTCTCTAATGGATTTATCAAATTCATTTAATCTATAAAAATATCCTGCTCTTTGGAAATAAGGTATTGAAAGAAGCTGTTTTTCATTTAAATTTCTTAAATAATTATTTTTTTCTAAAGATTTATTTGTTAATCTATATATTCTTTTAAAATATTCATCTGAATATTTCTCTCCTTGAATTTCTCCTTTTGTTACTTGTATATTTATATCTCCTTTATTTATTGGATTGTCTGGATTTATTGGGTCATGATTATCTTTATTTAGATCATATCTTATAATCATATGTCCTCGAGGTTTACTTGGCATATCTGATGCATAAAAAGGAATATTATTTTCTTTACCTATTGCTAAAAAACAAAGGGATATTCTATAACAAAAATCTTTTCTTTTAGAAATATCTGGAAGTTCTTTATTTATATTTTCATGAATTTTTTTAGTTATTTTTTTTATTTCTTCTTTTGTATAACTTTCTTTCTTTGGAATATATTTTTTTGAATTATCTATTAATTTGTCCAATGTTTTAAGACTTGGATAACTACTTTTTACACTATCTTCAATTTGAAGGATTTTATGAATAATTGTATTATATTTTGGGTGGTAATTTTCCTGAGCATTTAAATTATTTAATGAAATAAAACCTAAAAATGCTAGTGTTGCAAGTTTATTTAAAATTGTTTTCTTTCCCATAATAATTACTATTAAGTAACATTTATAAAGATTCTTGTTTATCGTCGGTGTTTGTAACTTTTAACTACTGGTAACAAGTACTATTTGAAAAAGGTTTAAAAATTTGAATTTGCTCCTAATTATTGGTATTGTATTGTGTATTCTAATTAAGATAGAAGAATAATGAATTTAGAAGATTATCTTTAAATAAATTAATTTATTCTTTTTTGGATTTATATGAATCTGTAGAAAATAATTCTTTTAATTTGTTTAACTTAAAGAAATCTTCTTTGCTTTCTTTAACATTTCCATTTTCATAAAAAGCGATTGATCTGCCAAGAAGATAATCAGTTTCTGAATTTATGAATTCATGAAGACTATTAAATTCTTCATAATTAGGATTAGTATATGGGCTTTCATAATGTACTTCATTTCTTATATTTTCTTCTATTAAATTTATTGCTGTTGTATAATTTTGTAATGATTCTTTATAATTTTTTAAATTACGTAGGCAATATGCTTTTCTATAATATAAATCAGGTTTAGAATCTAATTTCAATGCTTTATCAAAATTCATAATTGCTTGTTTGTAATCTTTATTAGGGTTCTTTTTTTGGCTTAAAATCAGTCCCTTTATTTTATATGCAGGAAGAGAATTTGTATCTAATTGAATTGCTTTGTCACAATTTTTAATTGCTTTATCCCATTCTTTTATTCCATAAAAATCTCTTGCTATTTGCCAGTAAGTTATTGCAAGAAGTTCTTTTTCATTTAAAATTGATAGATTAATTTTTTCTTCTAAAGATTTTTTAGATACATGATACTGTTTAATATAATAACTATCTGAATATTTTTCTCCATCTTCAATTTCTCCTGCTGTTGTTGATATATTTATATCCCCCTTATTTATTTTATCATTTGGATTTAAAGGATTGTGTCCATCTCTATTTTTATCATATATTATATATGTGTGCCCATTAATATTTCCAAGAACTGTTGTTATATAAAATGGGATATTATTTGCTTCTCCTATTGCTAAAAGAATAAGAGAGGATTTATGACAAATTTCTATTTCATTTTTTATTTCTGGTACTTCATTTATCATATCAGAATAAAATTTTTGTGATATTTTTTTTATTTCTTCTTTAGTATAATTCTCTTTCTTTGGAATATATTTTTTTGAATTGTCTATTAATTTATCTAATGTTTTAAGACTTGGGTAACTACTTTTTACACTATCTTCAATTTGAAGGACTTTATGAACAATTGTATGGTATATTGGGTGGTAATTTTCCTGAGCATTTAAATTATTTAATGAAATAAAACCTAAAAATGCTAGTGTTGCAAGTTTATTTAAAATTGTTTTCTTTCCCATAATAATTACTATGAAATGACATTTATAAATATTGTTATTATGTAACTTTTAAGTGGACTACCAATACCGGGTAAAAAAATCTTTTGTTAAAGATTATTTTTTACTTATTCCAATTATATTAGGTATTTCCAAAAATCCCTCATTATCATCATTTTCATTAAAATCAGTTTCATAACTACCAAATTTTTTAACCTCAATACCATTATGATTTAGATAAAAAGATGCTTCGGGTCCGCCTTCCAAATACATAGCATTATATATAGATATTGGTAATTTAAGAAGTATATTATTAAAATCATGGACCGAATAAGGAGAACGGGTAAAAATGAACAGGCAATTTCCTTGTTTATCAATACCAATAGCCACCATACTATATTTTTTGTTTTGCTGACTCCATCTGTTTTTTTGATTGCAGTCAATCATTCTAAAACATTGAGTAAATGAGTTATATTTATTTTTTAATTTATCCCAATTTTGATGTTCCATGTCTATGATTTGAATTTCAGGAACTGTTGTATCTTTTCTGTTAAACGTTGTTATTGTATTATATCTTTTATTCAATTTTTCATTATTAATAAAATTATAATTTTTCATAAAACCTGTATTAGTTTTATAATCCTGTTGATACATACCTGCATTTATAACAGCTATCAAACCTTTATTTATTGCCCATTTTGGTGCAGTTTTGTTCCTTTCACCTTTTTCTTTTGAACTGATTAGCTTAAAATCATAATATTTAGGATTTATTTTAAGTATTGTAATTTTCGAATCCCCAATTTTTGATTTTAAAGAAGATGATATACTGGTAAGATATAATCCTGTATCTATTTTTTTCCAGTTTATTTTTTGAGCTTTGGCTAATCCTGTTGACAAACTTAATATAAACAGAATTAAAAAAATTGATATTTTATTCATTTTTCCTTACTTAATTTATTTAATATACTAATATTTATACAAAAATACACAAAATTTGTAAATATAATTCGTAAATAATTATCAACTGGCTAAAATTCGTCAAAAGCAGAATGGAATAATGCAGGCACAGGACAGAATTGGAGAATGCAGAGATGAATAATAAAGAATATGTAGAGACGAGGCGCGCCTCGTCTCTACTGACAATTCCAACATTACCTCACAACAGAAATTTTATTTCTCATTATTCCATCTTCTTTTGTTTGTGTGTCCGGGTAGAAATACTCTTGGCAGGTTTTTGCTGTAAGAGAGCATAAGTAACCTGCCAATATGTTACTACGAAGCATCAGGATTTTTTCTTTCCTTTTAATTCTTTTGTTTTTTTTTCAGGCAAATAATTTTCCGGTGTTACAACCTTTTCACCAGACCTTTCCTCCAATTCATTTCTTGCTATTCCTGCGACATTTCCACCTTCAATTGCTGCTTCTTTATTTTCTTTAAATCCTTTTACATTTTTAGCTTTCGCAATTTTTGTCGTTGAGGCTTCTTCAAGCATTGAAAAAATCAATTCAAGGTCAGTCATATGGTCACGAAGATTTTCTCTTTTCAATCCTTTTACCTGTTTGTATTGCGAAGGAGTTAATCCAAATGTAGCTTTGGATATTTCTGATGTTAATATTGCATACTCAATTTGTTCTCTTACTCCCCGTTTTTTCCATTCATCTGTTAACTCATCACGAATGGCAATACTTCTTACCCGTTTTTCTATCCAATTGTCAGAGTAACCTTTTGCTTTGTAAATCTCTCTTGCTCGTTTTGATGCTAATTCAGGATTTTCAATTTCTTCTAATCTTTCATAACCTACTTTTGCAAGCCATCTTTTAAATGGTTCTGCATTTGGTGATGGTATTGATTGGATAATTCTTAAAAGTTGCTCTGTATCTGCTACATCAGTCATTCTCATTTTGCCGTCAACAGCAAGCATCTTTAAACCGTGACAATCTGTCACGGTTTGATTTCTTTCTTTTTTTAATCTTTCTTTTAATTTTCGCCAATAGGCCTGTGGATTAACACTTTCGGTTAATATAGCTACAACATCAACTATTGCAAAATACCATTTATCTTCCTTTTCATTCCAATATGTTCTAACCTGCTTTGTTTGAAAAAGTTTAATATTTGTCATTAATATAATTTTATGTAAAAATAATATCAACAAAGATAAAAAGAAAGTCAGGAATAAAACATTTTGGTTGTAAAATATTAAACCCAAATTGAGCGATTTAAAATTTAACCTGCCTCACAAATAATGTTTTTTTGATATTGTAGAGACGTTCATGCAATGTCTCTACAAACCAGTTATTTCGTTTCTACAAAATTTATTTTATCTATACATTTACATTCACACAAATACCAATAAGAAAAAGCTTTTCCAAAGTTTTAAAACTTTGGAAAAGCTGACAATTAAGGCCAAAAAATAAAGGGAGTAATAAAGTTTTTAGGTTTTTAATGATAAGTTTTATTTATAACCCTTCACTGGATAAACTTTAATTTCATCAGCATTTACACACTTATATTTGTTTCCTTTTCCACAAAGAAAATAACGATTAAATTTTACACCTGCTTCAACATTAAGTGGAGTCATAGGTTCATCATATTTATCTATTAAAAACAAAATTTCTTTTTTTTGAACTCCATTATTAGAAAATATTTTAAAACTTTCTTTTGGATTATTTTTCATTATAAGACCAGCAATACGTAAAGTGTCTTTTTTCCTATCAAAATCAAGATGGTACTCGGGGTCATAAATACACCCTTTAATCTGACCTTTTATATGTTCTTTAATATATATTTTTTTATCTTTTGGATTTTCTTGTTTTTGAGAATAAACACTGTTGCAAATGTTAAAAAACAAAGGTAATAATAGTAAAGTTTTTAGGTTTTTCATGATAATAAGTTTTTATTCCTTAGGATTTGCTATATAAGTTTTAACTTCTGGTGCATTTAGATTATTGTATTTATCAATTTCCCTACATTTTGCTTTATAGACTTTAATATCACTTGCATTAATACATTTAGTATCTTTTATTATCCCACAAAGAAAATAGCGATTAAATTTCACCCCTGCTTCAATGCAATTAGGAGTTAAAGGGTCATCATATTTTTTTATTAAAGATAAAATATCTGCTTTGGAAACTTCATTAGAAGCAGCCACACTAAAAAGTGGTTCTGGCCTATTTACAAGAGTAAAACCCAAAGAAAATGCACTGTCTATGTTTTCATTACAAGTATTATAAGATGGAACAGAACGACAATTTCTAATCTGTCCTTTTATATGCTCTTTAATGTATTCAACATTTTTATAAGTTTTTAATTCCTGAGCTTGGGAATGAATTCCACTACCAATACAAAGACCAAAAAGTAAAGGGAATAATAAAGTTTTTAGGTTTTTCATGATAAACAGAAATTATTTTTATTTATAACCTTTTACTTTATAAACCTCAATTTCATCAGCATTTACACATTTAACATTTTTATTTTTTCCACAAAGAAAATAACGATTAAATTTCACCCCTGCTTCAACATTAAGTGGAGACATAGGTTCATCATATTTATCTATTTGAAACAAAATTTCTTTTTTTTGAACTCCATTATTAGAAGATATTTTAAAACATTCTTCAGGCTTATTCTTTATGACAAAACTCGCAACACGTAAAGTGTCTTTTTTCCTATCAAAATCAAAATGGTAATCGGGGTCATAAATACACCCTTTAACTTGACCTTTTATATGTTTTTTAATATATATTCTTTTATCTTTAGGATTTTCTTGTTTTTGAGAATAAACACTATTGCAGATGTTAAAAAACAAAGGTAACAATAGTAAAGTTTTTAGATTTTTCATGATAATAAGTTTTTATTCCTTAGGATTTGCTATATAAGTTTTAACTTCTGGTGCATTTAGATTATTGTATTTATCAATTTTCCTACATTTTGCTTTATAGACTTTAATATCACTTGCATTAATACATTTAGTATCTTTTATTATCCCACAAAGAAAATAGCGATTAAATTTCACCCCTGCTTCAATGCAATTAGGAGTTAAAGGGTCATCATATTTTTTTATTAAAGATAAAATATCTGCTTTGGAAACTTCATTAGAAGCAGCCACATCAAAAAACCTTTCTGTTCTATTTACAAGGCTAAAATCCACAAAAAATGCACTGTCTATGTTTTCATCACAAGTATTATAAGGTGGAGCAGAACGACAATTTCTAATCTGCCCTTTTATATGCTCTTTAATATATTCAACATTTTTATAAGTTTTTAATTCCTGAGCTTGAGAATGAATCCCATTACAAATACTGAAACTAAATAATAAAGGGAGTAATAAAGTTTTTAGGTTTTTCATGATAAACAGAAATTATTTTTATTTATAACCCTTCACTGGATAAACTTTAATTTCATCAGCATTTACACATTTACATTTGTTATCTTTTTCATTTTCACAAAGAAATTTGTATTTGTTATCTTTTTCACAAAGAAAATAACGATTAAATTTCACACCTGCTTCAACATTAAGTGGAGTCATAGGGTCATTATATTTATCTATTAAAAACAAAATTTCTTTTTTTTGAACTCCATTATGTGAAACTATTCTAAAATATTTTTCAGGTTTATTTTTTATTTTAAAAGCCGCAACACGTAAAGTATCTTTTTTCCTGTCAAAATCAACATGATAATCAGGATCACAACCAAAACCTTTGATTTGTCCTTTTATATGTTTTTTAATATATATTCTTTCATTTTTTGGATTTTCTTGTTTTTGAGAGTAAACACTATTGCAAATGTTAAAAAACAAAGGTAACAATAGTAAAGTTTTTAGATTTTTCATGATAAATTTTATTTATTAGGTTCTATTATAATTTTATCAGTCAGTCGCCTGACTTAATGCCTGACCAATATGGAAAAATATCAACAAAGATAAAAAAAACCGGAATAATATATTTAAGTTTAAATATTTCGGATGTTAAATATTAAACCCAAATTGAGAAATTTATTTTTTTTGCCTTGTATTGTATATACAAGCTGACCAAAATAATGTAAAAATAATGTTTTTTTGATGTTGTAGAGACGAGGCGTATATGAAATAGTAGAGACGAGGCATGCCTCGTCTCTACTTTGGAAAAGCTGACAATTCCAACATTACCTCACAACAGAAATTTTATTCCTCATTGTTCCATCTTCTTTTGTCCGGATATTCAAATAATAAACACCTGATTTATAATCCGATAAATCAATTACAAAATTTCTTGTGTTTATTTTTTTACCTTTTATTGTATATACAGTTTGCCCAAGCATATTGGATAATGTTATTTTTTCTATTTTGTTAATATTATCTGTAAATTCAATATTTAGTTTATCAAATGCCGGATTTGGGAAAATACTGATTGTTTGTTCATTAAAATTTTCTTCATCAATTTTCACAAAAATATCAGAAGCATTTAAAAATCCCATAGATGTATTGTAATTTCCTCCGGTAACAGAATGAGCCACAAATGTTTCGCCTATAACACCAAAATTTTCATAATTACCGCCAGAAGATACTCCGCCACCGGCAGAAATAACTTCAGCAAGAGTAGTATAATTCTGTGCTTTGATATTTGTATATAAAAACACAAGAATAAACAGAAAAATTAATTTAATATGTTTCATTTTTTTCCTCCTTTTTTAGTTAAAATGGTTATATAAAATTTCATAAAATACTGAATATAAATGGCTTGTAGAGACGAGGCATGCCTCGTCTCTACTGAGAACCAATCAGTTTTAATTTTAATCATTATTTTTTATTATTTTCTTTTAATTCTTCAAGTATTTCAGGGTGTTTCACTGCTTCAATACTTTTCTCTATCGGTTGCTCATACTCTTTGTAATGCAGATAATGTCCCTTCTCTTCTTCTGATTTTTCTACTTCTACCTGAATTCTGTTTTGCTCTGCATAAGGGTCTTTACGGATACCCGTAATTTGCCAGCTTACTTCAACATTTGGTACTTCTGTTTTAATTGTAAAACTATTATTATTTAATTTTTCGTAAACTATAGCTTGAGTAAAAACACCAAAGCAAGTAAGTTGATAACGAAAATCTTTATTTAATGCTTCAAAATATTCAGGTAATTGAACAATTGCAATTCCATTTGCATCAGTTGTTATGTTTCCATTATATACATTCATCATGTCAGGACTTTCAACAAATGAATGATACAAATATTTGTTTGCAGGGTCAAGTGGATGGTCAATCTTAAATGTACCACTACTTTTTGAAATATTACCATTAATTTCAACATTTCCATTAAAAAGAGCTGCATTTGCTGAACTAAAATTTCTTACATATATAGCATCACTAGCATCAACACCATTATATATCTCTATTGCATTACCACCAACACTTTTATTTCTAAGCCATATAGCATCTTCTATAGAATTATCTTCATGCTCTATATATATTGCCCTATCAGTACCATCGTTATATATTTCAAGAGCATCATTTGTACCATTAGTCATCAATGTGAGAGCATTTCCATTACTCGCAGGATTATCAATTTTAAATAAAGCAACATCTGATGTTACACCATTAGTATTTATTATTTCGAATGCATCAATACCTCCACTATAAGTCTCGGAATAAGGTAAAGTAAGACCATCATCTGCTTGAGGTTCCCATGATGTTCCATTCCATTTTAATACCTGATTTGAAGTTGGTGCAGTTGTTGATACAGTATTTCCTGCAATTTTTTCAGCATCAACTGATTTTTCCGCTTTATAAGAGTATGGAACAGATAAAATTTCTGTTTGTGGTGTAAGGTCAGTTCCTGCAACAGATATTTGCAAATTAATACTTGATGTGTTATCAAAAATACTTGTTGGTATTGGTGTTGTTTCACCGAGTGTTACAGAATACAATCCGTCTGTTACCTGAACATTTGGATGTGTTTCTGTCCACGTGTCAATTGTAAAAACGATACTTTTAGTTCCTGTTACTGGTACACCACTTTCCAGTAATTTACCCTGATACGATATTTTTTGTGGTATTTCCTGTGCAAACAGCCCACAAAAAATTAATACTCCGAAAATTGTAAAAATAATTTTTTTCATTTTTTTCATTTTTATTTAGTTTTTTGTTTGCTCCAGTCCCAAAAGCAGTTAATAAATTAATTTTATTAAAATAAAAAAGCGTGGAACTGTAATCATACCAAAAAAATTAGAGTATTAATTAATGCTTTTTTATTTATTTTTTATTTCCCTCAGAAATATTAATATTCTATAATAAGAAAACTTTTCCATTGTAGAGACGAGGTTCCGATGTATCGGAATTTCCACTTCGTTCCAACATGCCTCGTCTCTACACTGCATTTGCAAACACCCAACATTACCTCACAACAGAAATTTTATTTCT
>Ga0307990_1001062_pt1 | contig 23514 bp, 22 predicted proteins | sample EllFjometagen129_FD_203168 | JGI IMG/M metagenome (GOLD analysis project Ga0307990, IMG submission 203168) | Marine microbial communities from Ellis Fjord, Antarctic Ocean - #129 | ecosystem: Environmental > Aquatic > Marine > Unclassified | place: Southern Ocean | collected 2014-10-08
CAGCAGGAATCTTCTGCTTCTCCGGCCAATCCTCTTTTTCATACAATTTGTAGGCCGGGTCCGACTTTGGAATCTGCAACGCTGAGTGCGGAATAACATAGGCAAGATAGAGAAAAAATGGATTATCCTTATTCTTTTTGATAAAAGAGCGTGCCTCTCGGGTCAGGTAGTATTGGCTGTGTCCCGCAAAGAAGTCAAACCCCTGGTTGAGAGGATCGCCCTCGCTGTGTGGATATCCGAGTCCCCACTTGCCCACCAGAGCCGTGGCATATCCCGCTTCTTTCAGCTTCTCCGCAACGGTAATCGTCTCTGACGGAATCGGCATCTGCCCCGACTCATTGGTGGCGGTTTTCTTGATCTCATAGTTGCCACGAATGAAGGTGTGTCCAACATGACGTCCGGTCATCAACGAGCAGCGAGAAGGTGCACAGACTGCCGTACCGGAGTAGTAGTCGGTCAGACGCAGACCCTCCTTGGCCATCTGGTCGATACGCGGCGTTTTTATCATCTTCTGCCCGTAGCACCCCGCCTGTCCGTAGCCAAGATCATCACACATGATAAATATGATATTGGGTTTAGTGGCGGTAATGCCGGAGAGGGCGAATAGCCCAAATATTACAAGACAAAACAATTTCTTACATCTCATTACTCTCACTCCTCTATATGTTGATTCCAAAAGCCAATTTATCAAATCCGTCATTAGTTGCTATTCTTTCAACTTCTGTCACAAAAAACAAGAAATTGTGTAAGATTATTTCATTGAATTAGAAAAAGCTCATGAAGTGCAATTGGTGAACTACTTAACTGCAACAAGTAAAGATGCCGGGCTAGTTATTAACTTTGGTCCTGAACATGTAGAAATCAAAAGGAAGTCGAAGACTCTTTTAAAATAATCATGTTAATCATGTAATCCTGTCAAAAAAACCAGCGATGCAATGACACACAACGCACCACATTTTCCTACCCCTCTATTTTTGTGCCTCAAAAACGCTTGAGTTCCACCCCATTAAACTGGGTGCCACATAAATGTTTCAATATCCAAGGTGAGAGTCGATTCCTCTTGCAAAATCAAGCCAAATAGATCTACTATGAGCTTTGAGCAATTAACCCCCTTACCTACGGTTCATATTTGAACATAAATTTTCTTCTGTGGGTGTTCTTACACAACGCAGTTCAGGCGTATAATTAGATGAAAGGCTTATCAATGAATAAGAGTACTGACTCAAAAAGTATAATTTCCCGTCGCAACTTCTGCAAGGCAGGTATGACTGCGGCAACTGTTTTTTCCATTGTGCCCGGACATGTGGTCGGTGCAAACGATCAGTTGCCTCCCAGTGAAAAACTCAACATAGCCGGAATCGGTATCGGCGGCATGGGCAGGGGTAATTTGAGGGCCTGTAAGAAGGAGAATATAGTTGCCCTCTGTGATGTCGACAAGAGCTATGCCAAAGGTACCTTCGATGCATTCCCTAAAGCAACGCGTTATACTGATTACAGGGTGATGTTGGAGAAACAGAAAGATATAGATGCGGTAATCATCGCCACCCCGGATCATACGCATGCTGTCATAACCCTCGATTCGATCAATGCCGGCAAACATGTATTCTGTCAGAAACCACTGACCCACACAGTTTATGAAGCTCGCAAAATAACCGAGGCCGCCCGCGCATCCAAAGTGCAGACCCAAATGGGCAATCAGGGACACTCCTCCGAACATATCCGCCTTGTGCGGGAGTGGATCCAGTCTGGTGCCATCGGCGATGTAAAAGAGGTACATGCATGGACCAACCGCCCGATAGGAAATCGCCCTTGGTCAAATTTTGCGGTCAGAGAGCTGCCAACAGAATTTCCGGCGGTTCCGGATACATTAAACTGGGACTTATGGCTTGGCCCGGCAAAAGAGCGCAAATACCATACGGCCTACGTGCCTGTTAAATGGCGGGGCTGGCTGGACTACGGCACAGGCTCTCTGGGGGATATGGGCTGTCATATTCTGGATCCTGCATGCTGGGCGCTGGACTTGATGAATCCAACCAGCATCACCGCTGAAGTTGAACATCTCAAACCCAGTTTTAAAGATGAGGTTTTTCCTGTTTCAGCAAAAGTCACCTTTGAATTCGCGCAGCGCGGCAAGCTCTGTCCCATGAAACTCGTATGGCACGATGGCCACTTCAAAGTGCCACGACCGGAGATGCTTGAGGATGGAAGAAATTTACCGGAGAGCGGTGCCGTTATCTTTGGCGACAAAGAGACTATTCTGCATGGTTCTCATGGTGCCGGTGGGGCTCGGTTGATTCCCGAAGTGCGCATGAAAGATTTCAAACGACCCGAAAAAACCATTCCTCGGGTGAATGGCGGACACGAAGGCGACTGGCTACAGGCCTGCAAGGGCGGCACACCTGCCAGTTCAAACTTTGGAGAGTATGGCGGACAGCTGACAGAGATGGTTCTGCTCGGCGTAGCCGCTCAGCGGATGCCTAATGAAAAGCTTGAATGGGATGGCAAAAACCTGAAGTTTACAAACAACGCTGAAGCAAATAAATTCATTCATCCCCCTTATCGCAAGGGTTGGAAGTTAGGCTGACAATCTGTTGGATCTTAAGCTTGAAGAGTTGACACAGAACAGTCACACCGTTCTATTACGCCCGACAGGTTTCAGATAGAGTCCCGCTCTTCGCCTGCGGTTCGTGTATGATATATCTGTTCATTGCATTGTATATTCCATAACTGTATATTTCGCAACCTTTATTTCAATTCCTTATTCACAAACACCAGCAACTTCTTTCTTCTCGACCAGGTTCTTCGCGAGAGAAAACGTGAAGTGAGGTGCCCCCATGTAAACGGCCTGGCCAAAATCAAGGATGGCGTTGTTTCCCACAGCTTCAATCGAAACCGGCGGAATGAATGGATTTGCCAGCATTCCTTTTATCGCACCCTTAAGATTCTCCCACATGCTGTCGGCCGCGGCCTGGTCTTTGACAGAACGAACGATGACGTCCATCTGTTGATATAATACTCGTTGATCCCGCTGACAATGGTTTTTAACAACTCACTCTTTTTTGATTTTCTCAATTTTAATTGTCCCACCCCTATCCATACCTGGATAGCAACCTGCAGGTCTGCTTTTTCTTCTGTTAATACCACAATAGACAAACGCTCTTCAAATGGCATATTGTTTTTGTTAAGGAAAAAATGAAGAGCATCTCTAAAGGATTCATCGTGAATGCCGATAAGCATATCCCCATTCATTTAAACTACTGATTTAACCATTGAGTTATTAACCCGAAAGTTGTATATTTATTAAACCTACAGGTTAATAACAACGAGGATTATTCATGAATCCATTTAAATACGGGCAAATAGTCAAAGGGAATAACTTTTGTCCTAGGCCGAAGCTTGAAGAAAAGCTAAACGGATATATCCAACAAAGTCAGAATGTCCTTGTCCGAGGTGAGCGGCGTACAGGAAAAAGCTCGTTAATTTTTAAGGTTGCAACTAAAGCCATGGCCAACAAAGTTCTGATTATTGATCTTTTTCAAATCAAAACAGGGTTTGATTTACAAAAACGCATACTTACAGCAATACAGAACTCAAAACTTGAAGGATCATTGGAAAAACTAATGTCCTCAATAATTCATCTCAAGCCACAGCTCTCAATCGACCAGCAAACAGGTTTGCCAAGCCTTAACGTGTCACCTTCAAGTGAAGTTCCTCCTGAAAGCATTGAGGGGTTGCTTCAGTTATTGCATCAGCGAGCGAAACAAAATAACCTTACAGTCGTCTTTGATGAGTTTCAGGACATAATAAAGATACCCGAACATCATCAGGTGCTAGCAATTATGAGAGGGGTTATACAGTACCATGACAATATTTGCTATATCTATTCCGGTAGCGTAAGAAAGCATATCGAGTGGCTATTTGAACATCCGGACAGCCCTTTTTTTAAATCGGCTGCTAAAATGACTATCGGTTCAATACCATCTCCTAGCTTCTGTGATTTTCTCAAGAAGAAATTCGGCATGGGAAGACGCAAAGTCTCAGATACGATACTTGAAAAAATCATGGAAACCGCAGCGTTCATACCCGGTGATGTTCAGGAACTGTGTTCGGCTTTGTGGTCCATATCAGATAGAGAAACAGAGATCACAGAAAAAACACTGGATTCCGCCCTAAAGGAAATTTTTTCATCGGAACGACCACAGTATGAGGCTCATATTCAATACCTGACATCCCTTCAGTTACGCTGCCTTACAGCAATAGCAAAATATGGGGATAAGGGGCTGTTCTCGATTACATTTAGAGAGAGAACTGGCGCAGCAAATTCCGCATCGGTAAAGAAATCCATTACTGCATTAGTTGAAAAAGGAGTTCTTTATGAACATGAAAGAAATTATAAATTTTCAAATCCGTTTTTCAGATTATGGCTAATGCAGGTTGATATTTAGCTAAAACAACCAATGCTAGCGCAACAACTGCCTGCTGATCGCGTATCCGCTTCCGGTCAATTCATCCTGATTGGCTTACCTGTTTGTTTTCGCCACTTCTGATGAAGAGTGGTTAGTTTTCGGACAATATCCGGGTGTTTTTCGGCAAGGTTGTTTTTTTCGCCCGGATCAGCTAGGAGATCGTAGAGTTCCATGCCTTTTCCTGGATCGGTGTGTTGCACTTTTTTCACTTGTACAGCTCTTTTTTTATGTGATTTTTTTCAAATCCTTTTGATACTTGTATTCCTAATCCTGCTTCTGTAAAATTTTACTAAACAGAGATCTTATTTTGGTTGAGGTGAAAGGCTTTAAAGATGAATGACACGAATCCGCATGATATTTTGAAATCTCAATTTGGTTTCGATACGTTTCGCGCTGGTCAATTGGAGACGATTGAAATTTTGCTGGCTGGTCGAAGTGCCGCTGCCATTTTTCCGACGGGATCGGGAAAAAGTCTATGTTATCAATTGACCGCGCTTTTACTGCCTGGGTTAACGCTTGTTGTATCCCCGTTGCTTGCTTTGATGAAGGATCAGATTGATAGTTTGCAGGCCAAGGATATTAAGGCGGAGCGGCTCGATTCAAGTTTGACTGAGGAAAAATACCGAGAGGTCTCCAATGCCATTCGTGGCGGTCATCTGAAGATGCTTTTTGTCTCCCCTGAACGGCTTACGAATGAACGGTTTCTAAACCTCATTCGCGGACAGACGATCAGCTTGCTGGCGGTTGATGAAGCTCACTGTATTTCGGCCTGGGGACATAATTTCCGTCCTGATTATCTAAAGCTTGCTACTGCGGTTGATTCTCTCAATGTCGAGCGCGTACTGGCTCTGACCGCGACCGCCACGCCGAAGGTGTGCAAAGATATGGCAGAGGCATTCAGGATTCAGCCGGCCGATGTTATCAATACCGGTTTTTACCGTCCCAATCTCGAATTCCGCGTTTCTGCTTGTCACGGACATGAACGGGATCAGCTGCTGGTGCAGCGGTTTAAAGAGCGTCCGCTCGATCCGGCAATTGTTTATGTCCACCTTCAAAAGGATGCCGAAAGAGTTGCCAATCTGCTTGTTGAAAATGGCTTTAATGCCGCGCCTTATCATGCAGGGTTGCCGCATGAACAACGCACCGCCACGCAGGAATCTTTTATGGCGGGGAATACTCCGATTATCTGTGCCACGATTGCTTTTGGAATGGGTGTGGATAAGGCCGACATCCGCTATGTTTATCACTACCATCTTGCCAAAGGGTTTGAAAGCTATCTCCAGGAAACCGGCCGCGCAGGTCGCGATGGCGCACCCGCCATTTGTGAACTTTTTGCCTGTATTGATGATTGTACTACACTCGAAAATTTTGTCTATGGCGACACGCCTGATCCTGCCAGCATCTCCTCTCTTGTGAATGAACTCCTGGATCTGGGGGAGGAGATCGACATTACCGCCCGCGAGCTCTCTCGGACGCATGATATTCGCCAGCTCGTTGTCAGCACATTGCTCACCCATCTGGAGCTATTCGGCATCATTAAGTTTGAAGGCTATTACTATAGCGATATACGTTTCGCATCCCATACCCCAGGCGCGCAGATTCTGGCCCAGTACTCTGAAAAACAAGCCGCCTTCCTGAAAAAAATATTTACTTGTTGTACAAAAGCACGCAAATGGATCACGCTTGATGTGGATGCCGCCATGGAGCACAGCGGCCATTCACGCTCCGTCGTTATTCGCGCTCTCGAAAATTTGCAGGATAAACGACATATCACCCTCCAGATGGCGGGTTATCGCCAACGCTTCAGATTAATTGAGCCATCCGTTGACCGAGTTGAGCTCTGTCAAAAACTAAGCACCCTTTTTGACAAGCATGAGCAACTTGAAATAGAGCGGATCGACTCCATGGTTGACTATGCTCAGGAAAAAACCTGTCTTACAAATCGCCTGCTAACCTACTTCGGTGAGCCAATTCCCCCCTGCGGTCATTGTGGGATCTGCAAAGGTGATGATCCTGTCATCCTTCCTGAACGAGAGGCCCCACCCATCGCTCCGGGTATCCTCTCGAAAATGGAAGAAATCGCACGTGAATATCCCGATGCGCTCGGTCAACCGCGACAGCAAGCCCGCTTCCTCTGCGGCCTAAACTCGCCCGCCGTCAGCGCCCAGCGCACCTTGCGAGGAAACCCGATTTTCGCTTCCTGCTCCCAAATCCCTTTCAAAGAGTTGTTGTCACAAATTATATAGCACGCCGAATCATAATTCTGCGCACCTCCCCAAGTAAGACCAATACGAGCATTGTCACGGGAATCAATATTCGTAGAGGATAAGCATACATGTTATTACATAAATGTTTTGGTATGCACCCGTATTGCGCAATTGATTTTCATCAATAGTTATGATATTTTTTTAATTTGAATATAGATTGATTGATTGTTCCGATACAAACTATTTGTAAATAGCGTTGCCAAAATGAAAGAGGTCGAAATGTCTGATAGTGCAGCTTTATATGGATTGAGGAATTCAAACCGCAATTTCGCAGATAAATACTACTGGGGAAAAACCAGTTTAACTCCTCTTTTCCTGCTGCGCTTGCCTGCTATATGCGTGACATAGGTCATAATGCTATGTATATAAAACACGTTGCGCGAAAAAAGACCTCCGTCTCGGAAATTTCATTTGGTGATGTGTTTGGTTCGCATTGTAAAAACGAGGAATTGTTTTTCTCTTTTGAGGATGTCTATGCCCCTTTTGAATCATTTGTGCATGATTCTCTAAAACCCATAGACCTTGTGATTAAAGAAACTGCTACCGGATCATTTATTCGACCGTTAGAGGTTAAACTGACTGTGATTCCTGACAATAGTACTGCCGGGCGAGATGAGGTCGACTATGGTTCGGAGTTGGTAATACGATCCGCCACCATGAGATATATGGCGATGAGTATGGCTGAGACATGCAAAGACCATATTGAAGAGGTTAAAAATATCTTTTCTCCTACGTGTTGTAAAATACGCCATTGGGATGTTCCTGAAACAGCAAAGAAACACAGAAAGAGTATTTTTAACACATTGGAAATATTTCTGGAGCGATTTAGAGAACTTGAACGCCCTTTATTAATGCAACCTATATGGAAAACAGAGGACAAGTCGTCATTATTGGCTGATAACTGTTTGGATATTTTTGTATGGAGTGATTTTGCTTTGGCTCGTTTGTTTATGGATGCAAGCGGTAATTTGGAAGATCTTGATGCGAAAATTACGCGCCAGCAACGAGCTGCCTTTAGACTGGCTCGTTTCTTATACGAGTTGTCCAATTCAAGTAACCACAAGGTGTTTCAAGAGCCTATTTATGATGGAATGAATTTTGGAACACAAAACGACAAGGCCTTCGCAATTTCCGGACGAAAAACCAACAGCTATCTGCGTTGTGATAGATTAGCAAAGCCTATTGTAACAAAAAAAGAGATCAAGAAAATTGTGCTAGGCGGTGGGCAAAAGATGCTTAGTCCTGAAAGACGATTTGATGCAATATTATACTTTTCAACAGATTTGTTTAAATAAGGGGTGTGGGTTTAAATGAAAATACGAACAATAGATCTTTTCTGCGGTGGAGGTGGGCTTTCACAAGGATTGATGGAAGCGGGCTTTGATGTGGTTGCAGCAATTGATAACTGGCCAACCGCACTATCGTTCTATAACGATAACATCAAAGGACATCCGGTTATTAATGCGGATATTGCTGATGTGGAAACTATGATTCCTTTAATCGCCTCGCATAGTCCTGATATGATTGCTGGCGGGCCGCCTTGTCAGGATTTTTCATCAGCGGGGAAAAGAAATGAAGGACATAGAGCCAACCTTACTGTCAGATATGCACAGATTGTTACACAAATCAAACCACAATATTTCATAATGGAAAATGTCCAGAGAGCTCGACGTTCAGTTGCATTCACTGATGCAATAAGGATGTTTAAAAAGGCTGGGTATGGTATTACCGAAGCTGTCTTAAATTCGGCTTTGTGTGGTGTGCCTCAAACAAGAAAAAGAGTCATTGTCTTTGGAGAACTTTCTGGGAAAGATAACATTTTAGCTGCTATTTATAAGACAAAACAATCCGATAGACTAATGACAATGAGAGATTATTTTGGGGATTCTTTAGGAGTTGATCATTACTATCGGCATCCAAGGAGTTACGCTCGTCGTGGAGTTTTCAGTATTGATGAACCGAGCCCGACAGTTAGGGGTGTAAATCGTCCTGTGCCTAAAGGTTATCCAGGGCACAGTGGGGATTCCGCTTCAATAACAGATGAACTACGAACTTTGACGACAAAAGAACGCAGTATGATTCAAACATTTCCGAAAAGCTGGAAACTAAACGGTTCAAAGACTGGTTTGGAGCAAGTCATCGGAAATGCAGTCCCGTGTAACATGGCAAAATTTGTGGGAGAATGCATATTAACTTATCTGGACAATCGGTGCCATTATGATGAACTTCATTCAGATTATGAGCAATTGACTTTGTTTGAACAACGAGCTAAATATGTTGTGAAGCAAAAGACTGCATGTCGGACTTGTTAAACTTGCATATTTTATGCGCAACCAAACTCAGCGCTTGTGATGTACGGGCCCATATTCTCTAACTACCCCGTTGTCTGTTCAGCACCGCCTGTCCTGAGCTTGTCGAAGTGGCAGCTTTAGACAAACAACGCTTCGCGTTGCATAGGAAGAAAAAAGAAAAAGAATTTCTGCAAACTGATTAGCCTTTTCGTCCACCGTGTAACGGAGGACATACTGAGTAGCACAGTATATCCGCCGTTACACGGTGGATTATCGCTCAAAAAAGTCACCATTTCACGGTTGTTCCGAGTTTGGATTTAGTTTGTCAGCCAATGCTTTTTCGGTCAACATAATCCCTATCAAATCCGAGATATCAATAAACGACAGTATCACTCTAAGTATTTTTATTATCTATTTGTTTTCGCCACTTCTGATGAAGAGTGGTTAGTTTTTGAACAATATTCGGGTGCTTTTCGGCAAGATTGTTTTTTTCGCCCGGATCAGCTAAAAGATCGTAGAGCTCAATGCCTTTGCCGGGTTCGGTGTGTTGCAATTCTTTCACTTGTGCAGCTCTTTTTTCATCTACGATAGCTTTCAATTTCCACCGGCGCTTCCTGACAGCCCACCGCCATCCGCCATCCCAGTGGAGAGCATCGCGTACAGTTTTGATTTTGCCCATCGCTAATGGCAGAATATTGACACCGTCACAATCCTGATAAAGTTTATCAGTTCCGCCGGCAGCGGCCAGCAGGGTTGGCATGAAATCCAGACCGCAGACCATGGTATCCTGTTGTGTGCCGGCTGGCAGCTTACCCGGCCATCTGAGTACATAAGGTACTCGAATACCGCCTTCGTACATAGTATATTTTGTTCCCCTCAGCGGGGTGTTATCGGCACAGTTGCAGGTTGAGCCTCCATTGTCAGAGGTGTAAACAACAATCGTGTCATTATCCAGGCTGAGTTTTTTCAAGTGCTCCATCAGTTTGCCGATTTCCCTGTCCATATAATACAGCTGGGCAGCATAATACTTTCTGCCATTAACCAGATTGGGCCAGATCGATTGATCATACCATTGGCTGTAATTTTCTGTCAGGAAACCTTCATAATTCCGTTTCTTGCCGTTCTTTGTCATTGGCTTAACAAACAACATTTTGCCGGCGGAGCCAAATCGTTTGACCGCGTCCTCAGAATGATACAGGTAGTGCGTTCGGCCGCCCGGCGGAGCGCAGAGGCATTCGTCAAAGCCATGCTCCAGCGGATAAGAACGCAAGCCGGGCTGCGCACTATAATTGCCATAGTGCAACTTGCCGATATAGGCTGTGCGATAACCAAGTGTTCGGAACTTTTCTGCTATAGTCGGTACGTTCTCGGGAATTCCTTTGCCGCCATACCAGAATGTTCCCCATCGCTGTTGCTGCCTGCCGGTTAATATGCCGCAACGGGATGGACTGCAGATTGGACTGGTTGCATAGCCATTGGTGAACTGGACGCCTTCGGTTATCAAGCGGTCCAGGTTTGGAGTTTTGATGTAATCATGAATTTTCTTATAGCTGAAATCCGCATAGCCATGATCGTCACTGACAATCAAAATCACATTCGGCTTGCGGTATGTTTTCTTGTTCTTCTTCTTTGGCTTTGCATTCTTTTTTTTGTAAGTGGCGGCTAGCACCTTGTCAACAGCTGCGCGATCATCCTTGTTGCGGAAAGCTTCAAGCATTGGATCGTTTGAATCAACCATCCACCCCTCAAGCTTTTTGCGCATACCCTCGACTTTGGCACTATACTCCGGATTATCTATCATATTCTTAAGGCAGTTCGGATCTTTCTCCAGATCATAAAACTCCTCGGGCACACGGTAGCGGAATAGCTCAACCCGTACGGCAATAGCAGGGTCGGTTTTAGCCGCCTCTTTCATGGCCGCCATTGTTTTGCCCTCGTTGTTGTTGCGGTAGCGGTGCTTGCCGTCGCTGAAGGGGTTGTAGATATAGCCGAATTTTGCATCCTGTACGCAGCGCATGGGAACTGCATCACCACCGGCTTTGGAGTCGATCTGCGTAAACATAAGATCACGTCCCTCCTGAGACTTGCCTTTCAGCAGGGGCATTACCGAGCGTCCATCCAGTTTGTCGGGTGCCGGCACATCGGTCAACTCCAGGAATGTCGGTAGCAGGTCCACACCGGATATGAAATGAGTGTCATCGCGTTTACCCGCTTTTGTCAGCCCAGGCAGGCGGAATATCATGGGGCTGTGGGTTGCATGGAACCAGACATTACACTTGGCAAAGGGGATGGCAATGCCGTTATCGGTCATAAAGACCACCAGAGTATTATCTGCAAATCCTGTCTCCTCCAGCGCCTGAATCACCTTGCCGAATGTGTCGTCCAGGCGACGGGTTGAGTTCTGGTACATCGCCAGTTCAGCACGCACTCCCGGCAGATCAGGCACAAATCCGGGAACTTCCACCTCCTCAGGGGTGTAAACCTTGCTGGGCATCTCAGCGCCCTTGGTCAGCTTCCGTGGATTGCAGTAGGGACGGTGCGGATCATGGGAGTTCACCATAAAGTAGAAGGGTTTTTTATCCTTCTTGCAACCTTCAAGGAATGTTTTAGAGCGCTCGTAATAAATAGTTGGACTGCGTCCGTTGCCAAGTTCCTTCTGATCGAATGCATAATCCCACTTGGTGCCGGGAACCGGGCTTGAGTGACCGACCTTACCTAGGATGCCGCAGCTGTAGCCTGCCTTCTGGAAGATCTCCACGATATGCGGTGTTCCCGCATTTGCAGGCATAAAGCCCATTGCTCCGGAGTTATGGCTCAGCCGTCCAGTTGCAATTACTGCCCGGCTGGGGGCGCAGATGGCCACATTGACATGCGCCTTTTCAAAGAGCATTCCTTGATTTGCAAACTTATCAAGGTTTGGCATAAGCCCCTTTACCTTACCGCCATAGCTCTCCATAGACTCCGCATGCATGTCATCCGCAGTAAACAGCAGAACATTATAGTTTGCGCTCTCAGCCGCTTGGCATATCAGGGCACTCAGTATAGCAGTTGCAATAATAAACTTTTTCATCTCACTTCTTTCGGTTTATGGTGAAATCTTTTCTGCTAATCTTACTCATGTAATCCTCTGCATTACGAACAACATCTCTTTTCAGCCCGGAACTTATCAAGGTGCAGCATAAAGCAGACTTGCCAGAGCATCCTCAGCGAGCAGCTTGCGCGCCTCGAATGCATAACGGCCCGTATTATCATGTGGAGCAGCCTGCATCAAGGATGTCAGCAACAAACCCGGTTTGAACTTTTTGATCTGTTTTGTTTCCCACTTACGCTCCTGCATAGCGAAGGGGAGAAGGTAGTCAATCGTCTTGTTAATACTGCGCCCATCCACTTCATAGTTCCATAGATCCACATGAACATTGTTGCCCAGTTCAGCCAGACGTGTAAAATTCCTTGTATTTGCACAGCTGTAATCCCAACTCCTGGTACGGCTCAATTCATGTGGCTGGGAACCATCAGGCTTTATCTGTGTTGCTATGCGCCGCTTACCAACTGCCTGCAGAACCTTACAAGCTACCTCAGGCTTACCGACAAACATAGCGTAAGAGGCAACCTGCGCATCATACTGGGTGGCATGATTGTTCCGTGTGCGATCTTCATCAATCCCCTTCTTGCTGGTTTGCAACCACTTCAGAAAAGCATCAAACCACTCAACCATCCCCCGCTGATCCCGCTCTGTCCACGCCTTTGAACCATACAGCAGGCCTATAGCATCTATAAGCTGAGGCATACGGCCCGCATCCACAATACCGATACCCCTACCCTCGCAGCGGCCGGGTATAGCCTGGCCATACTCCATATGCGGTGTCATCCTCGTATCAGGATTGATATACCAGACTCGCAGAAGTATAGCGGCATGCGCGGCATACTTTTCGTTTCCTGTGAAGAACCATGCCGTGGCAAGTGTAGAAACTGCAGCTTGCATATCTTTGAATCGGGCCGAGTCTCCCAGCTTAGAGTGCTCAGGATTAACCACTCCATCCTTACGGATATATGGTAGTCCGTCAGCTTTCTTAGGATCAGGCCACCAATACGGACCCAGACTCATATAGTCATGTTTATCACCGCTCGGTGGAAGCTGAGCCTTCTCCGTAACGGAGAAAGGCCCCACCTTTAATTTTTTATCAGCCTTAGTGATAAGCGCAGATAGCGCCGCTTTTAGATTTTCATCTCCACCAAGCAGTCTCCCTCTGTTCTCCAGCAGCGTACTTCCATCCAGCACAAACACACGTGGTGGTTTATCCGCCGCCGTAATTACCCCGACAAACACAAACGCAAATAGAAAAAACCATATCTTCTTCATTTGACCTCCCTTTACCTATAATTTGTTGTTCTTAAAGAGTTAATGTTAGGGAGTACAGATATTGTTCGTAAAAGCAGGTCCGGTTTCCAGCCGGCATCAAGTTGTTTGAGAAGCTCCTTTTTGATTTCTTCGTATTGTGGTTTTTCTGCCACATTTCGTGTTTCACCAGGATCTATTTTATGGTCGAAAAGTTCAATAGCGCCGCTTTTTCTGTGTTTGATCAAGCGATACTCTTTGGTCCGGATGGTCCTGGCGCCAAATATGCTAAACACGGCTTTCTTCCACGGTTGTTTCGGATTTTTCATCAATGGCACAAAGCTGGTTCCTTCGAGGTAGGCGGGCGCTTTGATGCCCGCCAGCTCGCAGAGGGAAGGATACAGGTCTATCAACTCGACCAATGCCTCTGTCCGTATGTTTTTTTTCATTCCCGGAGCAGAAGCCAGCATGACGGTGTGGGTGCTGGTTTCGTAGTTGGTGTGTTTACACCACCAACCGTGTTCACCTAAGTTCCAGCCATGATCTCCCCATAATACAATGATGGTGTTTTTATCCAAACCCAGACTTTTCAATTCATGGAGAACCTTACCGATCATGGCATCCGAAAAACTCACACTGGCATAGTAGCCATGGATCAATTCTTTGGCCTTTTCTTCAGAAAGCGGCCCCTTGTTAGGGATGTCACCATATCGGCGAAGCTCATTCCAATCATACTTGGTAACGCCATCGATCACAGGAGCCGAATTGAGAGGAAGGTGAATATCATCACGCTTGTACATCTCCCAATACTTTTGGGGAACCGCAAACGGAAGGTGTGGTCGGTAAAAGCCTGTTGCCAGAAAGAATGGTTTCCCCCCAGCCTTTAGTTTTTTCAACTCTTCGATGGCCGTCTTGGCAATGATGCCGTCAGGATAGGCTTCGTCAGGCGCATTAGATCTTTCAACAGAAGCAGGACGGGGTAGCTTATCTCCGCCCTTTCTTGTCAAAGATCTACCGTAATTGGCAAAATTATTTTTGTTAGCGTCCAATTGATAACCGGAACACCAACCATGATGTGCCGCTTGTTCGTGAAATGTGTCCGTGTATTTTCGATCCCAGAATTGTGTGCCATCATCGTTGTAATGGAATATTTTCCCGATGGATACAGCCGTATATCCTTCATTACGAAATAGCTGGGGCAGCGGAATCATCCCCTTGGGAAACTCCTCGCTCTCAATTTTACCTGAAGTGATCGTCTCCGGTCGATAACCTGAAAGCACGCTAACCCTGGAAGGCATGCATATGGCAATTTGACAAAATGCATTTTCGAAAACCGTTCCCTGCGTTGCTATCTTGTCAATGTTTGGGGTTTTCAGAGATGCCTTCCCATAGCATCCCAATTCAGGACGCAGGTCATCAACGCAAAGAAACAGAACATTGGGTTTAACCGTGTGGGCTGCCGAATCCGCCAGGGCAAGATGCGGGATTGCCAGTAACAGCGCCAGCGCAAGGATGCTGTATCCTTGAGTCGCGGATGTTTTTACCGGCCCATTTAATCGTGAGCTCATTTTCATTCGTTTAATCAAAATCTTCCACCTTTAGTTTTAACTCTTCCCAGTGCTCTTTACCAAAAAATCCGTAAAATGAGGGTTTGTAGGAATCGACCGGTGTTACATTTGCAAGTGCAGGCACCTCCAGTCCGGTCAGGTGATATGTTGCATTCACAATCAACCGTCTGAGATCCTCGTTGAGCAGGTCAACGGAGGCACCGGTTGTTGTTGCAAAAGTGATTCCAGCCGTCCCACCATTAACCTTATATGGATGCAGCCAGGCAATCGGCATCATGGGGTTGTTCTTAGCTCCCAGAACCGCCTTTGAGCTTGGATCGAGCGACTCTGTCACCTCACCGCGAAGCAGAACTGTATCTTTATCGGTCAGTGCCCGGACTGTATAAACATCAGATGGAGCAAATATATTGGTCACCCCCCGAAGAACAAGGTGATTTTCTTGTCCTGGTTCAATCACACCACGCATTTTCAGAACCGAATTATCTGCTTTTATGATTAGGGGCAGGACTATCAGGAGTGTCATCAATCGAGTATTCATAACGCGTTCCTTCTAAGTGTGAAAAGGGATGTATTAACTAATTGCTGCATATTAAATAAGACTATCACAAAAAATCTAATTTTCGTCCACCGTATCTGCCGGCAAAATCCTTCATCCGATAACGTTGCTAATCCACAGGAACAAACCAGATATTGCGATAATGAACCGGATTGCCATGATCCTGATATTGTAAATTACCCTCGCGGAACGGCCTTCTCAGCTTCACATTATCATGAATCTTGATGCCGTTCTGATATGCAGTCAGATAAGATTCTTTTTTGCCGTTTTTACCGACTTTAACGCGATATTCAATATCATAAGTCTGCCACTCCAACGGAGGCAAAGAGGCAAGATTGAACTTATTCTCACTCTTTTTGTCCTTCAAGCTGGGAATATCCTGCATCGCATTCGGATTGATCCACTTGTACAAACCGCCGCAGCAACCGCCCGTATAGGTTGGCATACCAAAGGAGTCGAGAACCTGAATCTCAGTACCGCAGGGGAAAAACACGCCGCTGTTGCCGCGCCCCTGGCCGCGTGATTCGGCTCGCAATGGAATCAGAAACTCAACATGATAATCAAAGCTGCCTTTGAACACAACCGCATCCCCTTCAACCTTACCGAGCAGCTCCACACACTGCGCCTCATTCCTGCCGCTGTTACTCTGAATAAATACCTTATACTCCCCCTTGCCAAGCGTAACAACGCGCGCAACCATGCTCTTGCTGCCGCCGGCATACACCAGAACACCCTCATAATACCCCTGAGTCACCGTTTCAGGTGGCGCTGCATAAACCCCCGACAAAACAACTGCAGACAACATACAGACAAAACTCAACCGTTTTTTCATACTCTCGCCTTTCATTTCATGTGCGCTTCGGTGTCAGCCCTGAATTCAGAACTTAACGTCCAAGCATTTTTATTTGATAACTGTTTCGCACTCTTTCCCCGACTGCGCTACAACCATAGTATCTGAAAATGTGCCTTATGGTAACAAAAAAAAATCGGTTTCAGCAATTATTAATTTGCAGACATAAACGGAAGCAAGCATCCGTGCTTGTCGACCCAAATAACTGTGAAGCATGATGCATGATGCATGATGCATGAGCGAACGTGTAAGTTGGTCGGTATTCCCGTAAGAGTGACGGTTTCGCCCTGCATGATTCTAAGGTCAGCGACTATAATGCCGGCTCCGTTCTCAACCGTGATCTGGTTAAAGAGATCGTCGATGCCGCCCGAGATGAAGGGTTGAAGGTTGGATTTTACCATTCAGTAATCGACTGGCATCATGATCAGTATGAATACGCTCTCTCTAAACAACTACTGCATCCGCTTAAAGGCAAACCCTACCCCAACGGGACACGCGACCATACAAAGTATGTGGACTATCTGCATGCGGAAGTTAATGAACTGATCTCGAATTACGGAACCGTGGATATCCTTTGGTGGGATTACAGCTCACAGGACTTTCAGGGAGATACCGCCTGGCGTGCCATGGATCTGATGGCGGAAGTTCGTGCTAAACAACCGACAATCATCATGAACAACCGCCTCTTCCGCTGTCCGGAAGCAGGCTGGAAAAGCATGGGCACAGATGGATTCACCAGCACGCTCGATCCGAAGTATGGCGACTTCATAACCCCGGAACAGCACATCCCCGCCACCGGCATGCCCGGCGTTGACTGGGAGACCTGCATGACGATGAACACCACCTGGGGCTACAGCGAACATGATCACGCATGGAAGCCGGCCAGCAAAATGATCCGCAACCTAATCGATATTGCCAGCAAAGGAGGCAACTATCTGCTTAATATCGGGCCAAAGGGAGATGGCACAATTCCAGTACAAAGTGTTAAAGCTCTAAAAGCCATCGGAGCCTGGATGAAGGTTAACAGTGAGTCAATTTATGCCACCACAGCCAGCCCCTTCCCGAAACTTGAGTGGGGACGCGCCACCACCAAGGGCAACACACTCTATCTGCATATATTCAAGTGGCAAAAAAACGGAACCCTGATTGTGCCCATGAAAGCGGATGTCATGCGAGCCTCTCTTCTCTCCGACCCGACAAAGCAACTCTCTGTTACAGCCGCCGGAACACAGACAAAAATTGCACTTCCCGCAACTGCCCCCGATGCGGTTGCGACTGTTATTCGTCTGGATCTACGCGGAGCACCAGTTATAAACAGAAATTGAGAAACTCAGGCAACCCTTTCCATAAGTTCTTGAATTGATTCAAGTAACCTTCGCGCGTTAAGTGGACTCTTCAAAAGATAAGATGTTTCAACCAATGCTTCGTAGTCAACGTCGCAAATCAAGTCCGTTGAGAATATCCGCTTATGCCGATAGACCTGTAGGTCCCGATTCCATCGGGACTGTCCGGTTAGAAACCGGACCTGCTTTTGAACAACATCTAAACACCTTTTTGTAAAACGCGCAGCGTTTTTTCCTAATATTTACCGCAAACTTATCAATGAATGTGAACAGAAAACGCATATCAATCAAATCTCGTTTGGTTGCAGATCCGCTGCATTAGTCCCTGAACGTATCTACGGCATAAGTCATTTCGGCCATAATGTTCAGATGTTGAGTGCAGGCTTCTTCGCACTTTCCACATTTCACGCAAGCATCTGCTTTCTTCCCTTTTAGCTTCCCGTACCGGTCACTGGCTGCATCCGCCCATCCCCAGTACCGTTGATCCTGAATACAGGACATAATCGCGGGTATATCAATACCCTCCGGGCATGGCATACAGTATTTGCAGGCTGTACAAAAAGATGAAGTTTGGCCCTTTATGTCTGCAAAAACTTCATCAATCCTTTTAATCTGAGATTCAGAAAAACCACCTCGATCAAGAGATGCGATTGAATCATTGAGATCGGCCACCTTAGCCAGCCCGATTAACATCGTATCTATGTGTTGATTCGACAATATGTATCGTATTGCCATATCCGCCACGGAAGCAGCTTCCACTTCTTTAGCCAGCGTCATCAACACCTGGCTTTGCTGCGCCAACTTACCACCGCCAACAGGATTCATTACAATGACACCAATCCCTTTTGCATAAGCAGCCTCAATAACAGGGGCGTATTGAAGATTCATCATGTTATATGTTGTAAGCAGAATTTCGCACCAATCGGCTTCTTCAACATACGTGAGCAGGTTTTTAACAGAGTCATGTAATTCCATCTTATATATTCCTCTTAGTAACTCTTTATTCAAATACAATCATGTTTGCGAAGGATTTTTTTTGAGATAGCTGGATAAATCTCGGTAGTAATTCTCGTGAGGACCGATCATTATCAGCTCCAGATTATCTCCGGTAAATCGGTATGAAAGGAGGTACTGTGTTGCACATATCTTGAACTTTAGAACGAAGACACCCCTAAGATCACCCTTCTTTTCTTGTCCTATAGTTGGATTCTTAACGATTTTGCGGATCTGTGTGTCGAGAATCTTCTTTTCTTGTTGGCAAAATCTTCGAACCTTCTTTTTAAATAAGCCTGATTGTAATATTTTCATATAAGATCAACCAAACTCATATTCAGAACATTCGCCCTGCTCAAGTTCTTCAACTCCGATCAATATCTCTTTTATCAATCCGTATGTTAGTTCAGGGTTCTCTTCAGAACATTTTCCGATTTTAGCCCAGTGCTCGATTTGCCCGGTAACAGAGCGGTTGTCAACGGCACTTATAAGTCTGGCCTCTTTTACCAGACTTTCGGAAACTCTTACTGCTGTGGTCATATAAATTCTCCTACTTTTATCGTGTTGCAATAATACAACATAACGTTGCATAAAGCAACACTTCTTAGCCAAACCTACTCACCTGCAAGTCGAATAAGTTCCTCACACAAAGAATCACTCAATCTATAACCTGATGCGCGAAGCTTGTTTAGAGCCATATCTACACAGTCAAGGTAGCCCTTCTGTTTTGCAATAACTAAAACCCTTCCGGTCCCAATTATAGGAATGCCACGCTTAAGCGCAACATGACGGCCTTTGCGCTCATCAATAAGAAGAATTCCGTTGTGCTCATGGGCCAACGATATCGCCTCTGCCTCACCCGGGTCCAGTAACCTCGACAACTCCAAGTCAATAGAGTCGGCAGAAACTACCTGAAATGCATCATTATCGAATAATTCCTCACGTAGCACTAGGACTCCGGGCAGATCCTGGTCTAAACATAATTCCTGCTTTACCGTTTCGGGAACTATAATTTCATTAAACAATAATGACAGTAACCGAAGATATCCACAGCGAGCCAAAGCGATCAGAGGCCCGGTATCGGTTACAACCAACTGAACCTTATTATAGGGAGACCTCATCTGCTAATTCCTCGACGGGATAATCGACTGCCGTAATTTCCAACTGCCCCAGTAAATCCATAAATTCGGTAATGGGAACACCAGCCATTCGAGCAGCTTTGACCATCGAAATAACGCCCGATTGAAAAAGGTTTAACGCCAAATCCTTTTCAACACCCAGACTCAGTGTCTGTTTTCCAAAAGGAATAGCCACAATAGTTGGCTTCCCGCGTTTTGTGATAATCGAAAGTTGCCCTTTTTCAGCATCCGCCATTAACCGGGCAGAGTGATTCCTCAAATCTCGAACCGAATAAACATCTATATCTTTCATTAAAACAACCTCCTCTTTGTGTACACAAAACGTAGCACAAAAACACCAAGCAATCAATCAGGATCTGAGATGTTTACCGCCACCAGTAGCACCGCCCTGAGGATCTGTGGAAGCATTACCTTAACACAGATTCAATATTTTCCTTTGTAAGCAGACCAGCATCTTCCGGGCGCTCAAGAAATCCCTGAACATCTTTAATCAATGCCAAAGCTTCCTCTTTCATAACTCTTCTCCCTCGTACTCAGAATCCATTACTGTTTTCCATAATGCTACGATACCTACCAGACGAAGAGAATTGAATCTTTCTGCGGATGCACAAAGTTTATCAACATCGATGATATCCGCATTTTGAAAACGCATCTCCTCCATACGTTCTTTACTCCAAGGCCCCTTTGAAAGATACCAGAAATCCAGCAGCGCTTTCTCCGGTTCAGCCAGCATGACCTTTACACCGCTGATTTCAGCAACTCTGTATCCAAAAAACGCCGATCTCTTAAGGCTTTGATATTTGTACAAACCAAAATTATTGTCGAATAATCTTGTAACTCTTGTAGAAACACTTGTATATGTGACTACCTTTTCCGGAATTAATCCATAGTAGCCCATTGCCCAGAGAGTACTGATATATGAAGGGAAATAGAGTTTGCTGGCCAATAAAACCGGATCAATATCCGCTTTGACACCTGCTCCCGTAAAAGCATACATTCCTCGTCTTAAAGAGGTTAACTTGCCATCTTTACAGAAACGATGCAGTTGCATACGAATACTTTCCCGACGTTCACCAGTCAGTTGAACAACTGATGCCAGATCAAAAATACCCTCTTTCCCTAGAATTTCAATTAATTTCTGATATCTCATTTACGTTAACATACAATATTGTAGATTTTTGTAAATGAAATTTTTCTAAGAATATTGTTTCCATACGGCATCGCCGTAGAGCTCCTGCCGGACGGAGGCGTTGACTTCGGAAATTTCACTCGAAAGCACTTGTTACAAACCTTGAACCTTGAACCTTGAACTGCTCCTTTTAGGCTCAATCGTTAGAGTTCGCATGAATATTCTGCTTGTCAAAAGAATGTGCGCCCACGCTGCGCAGTCGCGGATCTTTGGATCTCACCTGCAGAGTGTGGTTCTCTGCATTCACTAGATCGGGATCGATCTGGTAGATGCCTTCAGTTTCCTTTGCAGGCAGTGAGAGCCGTCGGTTCCCGTCGCTGCAGAACCATGCGTTTCTCTTGAAAGAAAAGGTTTCAGGTTTGGTATTCGGTCCGATATTGACAGCTGTCTTAACGCGTTGATCAAAGACAATCAGATTGCATTCAAACACGCCTTTCTGACATGGCTGGAATTTGTCTATCGGCTGTTCCTGTAGGATTCGCATGACCCATTTCTCCGGGTTGATGATGGTGTTCTGACGGACTTGGCAGTTGATAGATGTAACATAGGCTATGGGAGCCATGCTGCCGACAAAGTGGTTTCCGGCAACGTTAATGTCCTTTGCCTCATAGTCCATAAGCTTCGGTCGGAAGAACTTCAGTCCTGTGCTTCCACCAAGATTGATCGCACGTTCGCCAGCATTCTTGAAGAAGTTTTGCCTGATAAGAACGTTCTCACAGCCGCCTTTGGCCTGAATCCCCGTATGTTGTGAAAAGCCTTCCTTGCCCCGGAGTCGGCATTTCTCGATGGTTCCGTTGTGACAGCCGACCATGTCGATTGCCGAACCACCCCAACCGGAAAACTCACAATTCCGAACCACAAAGCTGTTCAGGCCAGAGAGCTTCAGTCCGTCGCGATTACCAGTGGGTCCAACATTTTCAATCGTTACATTCTCGAATACCATGCCCTCGGACGGCGTACTGTAACTCCCTCCATCATCGGCATTGATTCCGTTACCCCTGCATCCAGAAACCCGAACGTTACGCAAGGTTATATAGTTGCACTCTGCAAAATGTATTGCTTCATTTCCACCCTCGAATAGAGGCGGGTGTTTGTCGCTAGAGCCAGTGATAACTATGGGGCTCTTCTTCGTGCCGTTAAGCTTTTCGACCCAGATCCCGTTACCATAGCTTCCGGGCGCAAGCGTGATCGTGGTTCCTGGTTTGGCGTGGCCCAAATCCTTACGCAGTCCAGCTGCGTTATAAACTGTGCTCATATCGCCACGAGCTAAGGCAGCATGGACCAATACTATGTTCACGGCCAGAGTCGTCATCGCAGTGCGTTTGAAGAGGTGGCTCTGCATCATTCTCCTTAGATGTTGAACGGCGAGAGATTGAAAGCTTTTTGTTATTTTCATATATACTTCTCACATCACGTTGTGGATGTAACAACGTGCCTTCAAACTCATTTTTTCTGACAGTTTTTCAACAAGCACGCTTTTTGAAAATACTGGTCCATGCGGCTGTTGCTTAACATTTCTCAGGTCGCCTCTGATTGTAGTTCTGCATGCTGCTGTAAATGTATTATGAGGTTTTCGATCTCCATTTTCTTCTGCAAGGGCGATGACATCCGATTTGTCTTCCTGGTTCAAGCATTCATCAATTTCATAACTGCTCAGCATTTTTTTGAAATAGAGGAGTGCATATTTTTTGAATTTAAAAACCTTGTTTCTGATTTTGATTGGTGAATTCATTTCAGACATTTAATAACAACAAAAGCACCCTTACCAAAGCCATCAAGAATGGTTTCTGGTAATATTCCAGGAATAAGGGTTTGTTTGATTTCCCCTGGCTGAAAGCCCACCTCTTCGAGATATTTCAGCACTTCTTTCGTAGAAAAAAAAGTAGCATCTTTGTAGAATTTGCTCTCTTCCCGTTTCTGCGCATAGCGTCTACCCAATTGGCTTTCTTTATCCACGAACCCAATAATGATACAAGCACCGAGCTTCAATACTCTGAACGCCTCCCTGAAAGCCTCAATGACATCATCAACAAAACAAATCGTGGTTACCATCAGCACAAAATCAAACTTCTGATCAGGAAAAGGCAAATCCTCCGCTATGCCATGATAAACTTTAATACCCTGCTTTCTGGCTTTGACTGCCATCTTTTCTGAAGGCTCAACGCCGATTTCTATTCCCAGAGGTGCCGCGAATTTACCGGAGCCGACACCTACATCCAGCCCTTCGGCTCCATGGGCAGGAATAAGCTGGCGGATGACTTCCAGTTCAGCTTCATAAAGATCACAGTTCTTCTCGAACCATTCGTCATAAGCATCGCTGTATTTTTCAAATGCTTCTATTTTTGGCATACAACACTCCTATTAGCGGCTTTTAAAGGGTGTGATTCAATTGAGTTCTGAGAACCTGACATACCCCCCTTCTTTTCGTTGCGTCTTTTTTGGATCAAAACGACCGATTTCCGTCGTAAGTCGTTGATAATACCCCAATCGAACTCTCTGCAGATGCAATGACTTTT
>Ga0307990_1001063_pt1 | contig 23501 bp, 19 predicted proteins | sample EllFjometagen129_FD_203168 | JGI IMG/M metagenome (GOLD analysis project Ga0307990, IMG submission 203168) | Marine microbial communities from Ellis Fjord, Antarctic Ocean - #129 | ecosystem: Environmental > Aquatic > Marine > Unclassified | place: Southern Ocean | collected 2014-10-08
CTCCTTTAAATGTATTGCTGTCATAAGATGAGTTATAATCCCAAGTGAATGAACTAAAATCTAGATCATTAGCTAGATGATATTTGTCAGTAGCTGAACTTGTTGATGAAGTAGCAAAGTCATAGAATTCTTGTGTTGTGAAGATTGGTTGACTGAAATCCCAAATACCCGTTGTTACAGTTCCTGTAGCAGTATCATTTGCTGATCCAATACTACTTGCCCAATAAGCAAAGGATTCGTCTGTAACAAGCGATAGTGAAAAAACCATGAAAATGGCTATAGTTATTGATAAAAATATTCTTCTAATTTTCATGGTTTCACCTCGACTCTAAACTCAAAAAGCAATCAATGATTGCTTTTTTATTATTTCTAATTAACTACTAACTTACAGTAAATGTTAATGTAATTATTACATCATTACCAGCAACAGCAGTATATGCAGCTAGGTCTGCTGGTTCAGTTGTAAATTCTACGTTAAGTGAATATGTTAAAGGAGTTCCAGCAATAATTGTTGGTTCTAATGTAACATCGACAGTAAATAGACCACTATAATCTACTCCACCTATTGTAACAGTACCAACAGTAACAACTAGTGTTCCAGAAGCTCCTGTTGCTCCAGTTCCATCCCAGTCTACATCAAAATCTAAATCAACATCATTTGTTCCTGAATACCCAACTGGTGTTAAAGGTCCTACATTTGTTTCGTTTCCTACTGTTACTGTAGTAGTTACAGCTGCAGCATTTCCAATTGTAACTGTTGCTGTTGCTGTGTCATTTGATCCTGTAACACTACTTGCCCAATATGCAAAAGTTCCTGTTGTTACTGTAAATGCTAATAATAATAATAATCCGATTCCTAATTTTTTTGATTTCATTTTTTATTTCTCCTTTTTGTTTTCTATTTTTTTTCTATATTTTTATTAATTTTGTAAATTAATTAATAACTTCTTTTTGAACTAATTCAAGTTCAAGTATAAAACTTATATTTTGTCCATTAATTGTTTCATATGCTACAACTGAATCTTCAACATTAATTAGATCTAAATCGAGACCTAATTCGATTGCTTCAGCATTATCGATTGGTTCAGTTAATTCAATAACAATCGTAATCAACAAAGTGTCTTTAAACAGATTCAATACTGCACTGTCGCTCTGCCCCATTATTGTTATTGATACAAGATGACTATATGTAGATGAATCATTTATTAATACATCTACTGCATTAATATGAAGTTCCACTTCATTTAGTAGTTCTCTTGAAACACCAACATTATAATATAATTCAATTCTCTCAACATCTCCAACACTAATTGCGTAATTAATTGGAACTAGTCTAAGAGATTCATTTCCTTGATTTAAATCAGTAACTATAATCTCTACAGGACTACCAATTGTTGTTACCTGGACATCCTTCAATGTATTTACTTCTCTCCAGTATGCAAGCGCTGATGTAGAAGTGAAGGCAAACCCAGCTAATAAGAATAAGATAGTGCCGATTCTTACTGCTCTAAAACTTATCAATAATACCACTCCTAACCATTAAAAAAAGCCAATAAGTATATATTATTGGCTTTGTATAGTTATTTTCATAACTTACTGTTTAAATTAGCCAATATATAAATTATATACGGCAACTGGCTACCATTTTAAAGGCCCTATAGCTTTGCGTACTTAGATTTCTCTAAGCTTGCCATTAAACATAAAAACTTTAAACTTTCTTTGTTGTGTATTCGTATCCTATCAGTTAGTTTTACTAACGTCAATACCTCTAGTTGTTATTTAATTTTTAATTAATATTTGAGAGTAAATACCTCTCAAACAATACATAAAGCCAATAATAACAATATATTATTGGCTTTATGTAGTTAAATCAATGCATCCCCTGGATGACTAGCCAATATATAAATTTTATATGATAACTGGCTACCATTTTAAAGGCCCTATAGCTTTGCGTACTTAGATTTCTCCAAGCTTGCCTTTTAAATATAAAAATTCTAAACTTTCTATTTCTATACACATAATATTATATAAATACGAGGATGTCAATCAATATAACTCTTAGTAAATGCCCTATAGGTAACAAAAACACATAAATTTTGTAAAAATTTATGTGTTGCATACTATTAAGAGCTAAAAATCAATTAATTTATTATTGAATATTTTGGTTTTCAGTACCTTCAAATGTGATTCCAAAGCTTAATTCTTGTCCTGCAATTAAATAAAATTGTTCTTCAGTTGGGAATTCCATTGATAAAGTAACTGTTACTTCTACAAAAAATCCGTCTTGCCCTTCTTCTAGAAGATCAGTTTGTACAGTTGTATATTCAAGTGTTTGTGCATCAAACTCAAAGTTAAACAAGTCTTCTAAATCTGTAGAAACTAATTCACCGTTTATCATAATATCATTAATGCTATAGTCCATTTCAAGACCAGACTGAACGAATATTGTATAATTGAACGTAATTTCTTCTACATCTCCAACACCAAGTATTGCTCCAGTAGGAACAAGACTACCATCTTCTGATTTCATTTCTTGAGAAATGATAACGATATTGTTTCCATCTGTTATTGTATTAACATTTATATCCTCATAGTAAGAGTATACTCTGAATGTACTAAGTGGTAATAAAAAAATCAAAACTAAGCTCAACATAAGCTTTTTCATAATATCCATCTCCTATATAATGTTTATGTAAGGCAACTGGCTATCTCTTTAGAGACCCTATAGTTTTCTGTCCTCGAATTTCTTCGAGTTTAGCTTTGTCATACATCGACATCTATAAGTGAAAATATTATAGTTCCGATTGACACAAATATTATAGCACATTTCATTATAGTTTACAATATTTTGCAAGCTTTATTTTTGGAATATAGCTTATTTAAAGGCTTGAATGAATGGGTAATCGCAATACTGTAAGTTTTCCCATAGTGTAAAAAAAAAGGCAATTTCTTTTGAAATTGCCTTAAAATTAACTTTTATTTTCTTCTTCCAGAAATAATTGCTATAAATCTTAATAATTCAATATAAAGCCAAACAATTGTAACAACAAGTCCTAAAGAAAGCATCCACTCATATTCTTTTCCTGCTCCTGCTTCAACTATTGTTGTTATATTGTCAAAATCTACTAACAAGAATAATGATGAGATAATTACTGACAATACAACTATTCCGAAATAGAAAGAATATCCAACTTGTGTGGCAATTCCACCTGTCCAAAACATTATCATTAGAATCAATGAAGCAAATACTAATCCAATTAGCATACTGTACATTGCTTTCCTAAAAAATGTTCCTACTCTAATAAGACCTGTACTATAAAGGAATAGCATTCCTGCAAGCACTCCAAATGTAGCAAGTAATGCCATCGTAATTATTTCACTACCATAAAAATAAGCAAATAAGGCTGAAATAAATCCTAAAAATATTCCTTCTGCTGTCGCGTATATTAATGAAAACATCCAAGCAAGCTCTACTTTCCTATGTGCAACAATTACTGATATAATTGCAATAATTGGAGCTGCGATTACTGTAATAATTGCATAGCCAAAGCTTGTCTCAAAGTTTAATGATGATCCGAAATATAAAGCTATCACTGCAATTATTGCAAGCAATAATGCAGTTTTTGTTGATACTCCTGCATATGTTGCACTATTTCCATCAGAATAAACATCACCCATTCTTTTATAAACTGGGTTTTCACCTCTAAATCTCATACTCTCATCTCCTCGATATTAGATTATAAGTTAATCATACTAAAAATTATCAAATAAACTAACTTGTGAATTATCAGGTAATTCATCAAATACATCTATCATTTCTAATTTTGTAAATAGTGTCTTAGATAAACTAGTTCTTTCTTTTATATCATCTTTTGATTTAAAAGGTTTTTCTGCTCGAGCTTTTAATATTGAATTAGCTACTTTGAGTCCTAATCCATCTATTGTGACAAATGGTAATATCAGTGAAACTTTATCATCGTCGATGATAAAGTTTCTTGAATCTGATTTGTTAATATCAATATTCTTAAAACTAAATCCTCTTTTATTCATTTCTAAAGCTACTTCTAACACGGTATATAATCTTTTTTCAGTTTCTTTTACAGATTTTCCCTTTTCATCAATCTCATTCATTTTTTTAGTTATTGCATATTCTCCACCAATAAAGGCATAAACATCAAAATCACTTGCTCTTTTGCTGAAATATGCTGAATAAAATAAAATAGGTTTATATAGTTTAAACCAGGCAATACGAAGTGCCATAATTACGTATGCTGTTGCATGTGCTTTCGGGAACATGTATTTAATCTTTCCACAACTCCAAATATACCACTCTGGTATTTTGTTTTGTTTCATGATTAATTTATATCCTTCCCATGCATCTTTATTAGTACTAGGTTTTCCTTTTCTAATAAACTCTGCAATTTCAAATGCAATGTCTTCAGGCATTCTAGCGTTTATTAGATATACCATGATATCATCACGACAACCTATTACTTCTTTAAATGGTATTTTTCCGAATTTCTTATTAGATCCACTTACTAAAGTAGCTCCATTATTAAGCCAAACATCTGTACCATGACTTAATCCTGATATTTTCACTATATCAGCAAATGTTTCAGGACGTGTATCTCTTAACATTCCGCGTACAAAACTTGTTCCCATTTCTGGGATTCCATAGCTTGCAACAGGACTGTTTATATCTTCTGGGTTTAACCCGATTATTTCTGTAGAATTCAATAATTTATATACTTCTGGATCATCTACTGGAATCTCAGTTGCATCAGCAAATGGAAAATCTATAGGATTTTCTTTTACATAATCCATTAGGTAACGAATCATTGTTGGATCATCATGCCCAAGTACATCAAGTTTAAATAAATTATCTTCAAATGAATGATAATCAAAATGAGTTGTCATCCATGTTGATTCGATATCATCAGCTGGGAATTGTACTGGTGTAACATCAATTATATCTTTATAGTTTGGAACTACTACAATACCACCAGGATGTTGTCCTGTTGATCTTTTTACGCCTGTTATATGGCTAGCTCTTCTTACTATTTCAGCTTTTCTCATTGAGATATTTTTTCTTTCTAAATATCCTTTAACATATCCAAATGCAGTTTTCTCAGCTACAGTAGATATTGTACCTGCTCTAAAAGTTCTTTCTGCTCCAAAAATTTCTCTAATGTATTCATGAACTACAGGTTGATAATCGCCTGAGAAGTTCAAATCGATATCTGGGACTTTATCTCCTTTAAATCCAAGGAACGTTTCGAAGGGAATTGAATGTCCATCTTTTTTCATTGTTGTATTACAAATAGGACAAGATTCATCTAGCAAATCGAATCCGCTCTCAACTTTATCAAGTAAGGACTGAAGTCTAATTTCATTTTCATTCAATCCATATTTTGTTTTTTCTTCATTAGTCATTTTAAATGATGAAAAATGACAATTTGGACAAACATAATGTGGAGGCATTGGGTTTACTTCAGTAATATTCATTAATGTTGCAACTAAACTACTACCAACACTCCCTCTACTACCTACTAGATAACCTTCATCTAGTGATTTTTTAACAAGTAAATGTGATATATAATATACTGTTGAGAATTTATTTTCTGTTATACTTTTTATTTCTTTATCAATTCTATCTTTAACAATTCTTGGAACACTATCTCCATATATCTCTTTCGATTTATCACTTACCATTTTTATTAATTTATTTTCAATACTTGGAACACCTTCAAGTGCAAGAAAATCATCAGTTGGAGCGTATAATTGATGCTTAAAAGCTTCAACAAAATCAATCTTATCACTTATTAGATTTGAATTCGTAATAACAACTTCACGTCTTGTTTCCTCATCTAAAAAGCTGAACTCTTCTAACATTTCAGTTGTTGTTCTGAAATACTGACTTGGAATATCATTATATCTAGCAAGTGGATGAAGTCCTCCACCAACAAGTGGTGTTTGAGTGTATATAGCGCGATATTTCTTATCTTCTTTCAATAGATGATGTACATCTCCTGTAGCAACTACAGGGATGTTTAATTCTTTACCTACTTTAATTATTCTTAAAATAGTTTCTTTTATGTTCACCAATGCATTATCCATGTCTTCTTCAAGATAACTGAAGTCAGATAACGGTTGGATTTCTAAATAATCATAATATTTTGCTTTTTCTAACAATTCTTCATAGCTCTTATTTTTAGCAGTTTCAAAGAAATAAGAATTCATACATCCGCTTCCCACAAGTAATCCTTCTCTATTTTTATCTAGAACACTTTTTAGTAATCTTGATTCTCTAAAAAAGTTAGTTGTATTTGATATACTAGATATTCTAAATAGGTTTTTAAGTCCTACTTCATTCTGAACTAGAATATTAATATGTTTTGGAATAGCATATCGATATGCATTCGTCTTTTTAGAAAGATTGTTAAACTCATTTATGTTGGTAATACCTACTTTTCTAGCATCTCTTAGCATATGTAGAAAGATATCAGCTGTTGCTCTTGTATCATAGATTGCTCTATGGTGTTGAACTAAGTCAACCTTGAATAATCTTGAAACAGCTTTTAGATTAAATCTCTTAAGCTTGTCTCCATATGCGTTTCTGGCAATTTGTAGAGTGTCAAGTGAAGTCATATCTTGATCGTATAGATCAAAATCTTTCAATATCTTATTGATAAATCCCATATCAAAGTGGGCATTATGTGCAACCATAATTGTCCCTTCAAAGAATTTTTTAAATTCAACTATCACTTCGTCAATTTTAGGAGCAAGTGCTACATCACTATGTTTAATTGAAGTTATTTTTGTTGTTAATTCAGAAATCGGTCTTTCTGGATTAACATATGTTTGATAATCTTCAATTACTTGATTGTTTTGTATTTTTACTGCTGCGATTTCAATTATCTTATCGAAATTAACAGATAGACCAGTTGTTTCAATGTCAAATACAGTATATATAGCATCGTTGATAGGAAGATCTATTGGATTATTACAGATTTGTAAATCTTTTTCATTTATGAAAGCTATTTCTAATCCGTAAATAGGTTTTAATAATCTATCTTTTGTTGCTTTATAGAACTCTGGAAATCCTTGTACATTTGAATGATCAGTTAATGCAATGGCTGTGTGTCCCCATCTTTTAGCTGTTTCTACATATTCACTAATGGAAGTTAATCCGTCTAATGTTGACATTTTAGAATGAAGATGTAGTTCTACTCTTTTCTCTTTTTCTAAATCCTTACGATGATCTTTTACATTAACAAATTTTGTTACTTGGATAATATTCGCAGTAATTGAAACTTCATCACTAAATTTATCAAAAGCTGCGAATCCAGAAACCTTGATTCCCATCCCTGGTTTAGTCTTATTAAGAAAATCAATTTCGGCTTGTTCTCTAGCGAATTTCTTCACATAAACAGAGTCATCATCATCACCAACAATAAAAGTAAAAAGACTAGTTTTATCGTTTATCTTACGAAATTCCATCGTAACTACTTCTCCTTGGAATGAGAAATGTGCTTTGTCATCAATTGATTTATATTCAATTAAATCGTTCTCTGAAATAGGAATATCCTTAATTTTGTTTTTTATTTTTCTAACTACATTGCTACCTGAACATAAAAACACGTTATCTTCAGGAGTTAATTCAGTATTTTGATTAACTTCACTTATGAATTCTAAATCTTGTCTATCCATTCTTTCTCTAATAAGTGGTCTTTCAGCACAGATTCTAGTTGCTAGTACAACATCAAACCCTATTTTTAATAATTCAGTTTTTATTTCACTTAGTAAATCAGATACAAAAGTACCATCTTTTGGACAAACAATTTCTAATCTATTTTCAGTTTGTTCAATCTCAAAATCTAATATTGATGAAAATCTTGGTTTCTTTTTAGTAAGTTTTTTCAAAATGAAATCATAATATTCGCATAATTGAGAACAATCATTATTCTTATAAGTAAATTTAAAATCTGTTTTAGTAATGTAAGTTAATTTTTTTGGTAATTCCTCAAGTCTTTTAGCAAACATTAAAAAGTGTTCAATCTCTAATACATTCTCAAATTCAATATCAAAAAACCAACTATTGTCGGCTTTATTTACAGTTATTTCATTTAATTTTCCGTCATAATTTTTGATTTCACTTTGTAAATCTAGAAGTTCTAAAAGTTTTAATAATTTGTCGTTCATGATGTCAACTCCATAGTCTTTTTTCTACAAATTATTATATCATATTTTAAGGGATTTTTACTGAAGAAATAAAAAAAAGTAGAATAAATTCTACAGTTTTTCTTCAAAGTCAATTTGGATTTTTCCCTCTATTATTTCCTCTAAAGCAACACCCACGGGTTTACTGCATTTTGGGTCAATTGATGTATAGTCATCTTCTTTAAGAATTTTAGCTCTTTTTGCTGATGCATAAGCTAATTTATACTTTGAATCAATCTTTGTTAATAGGTTATCAATTGATGGATAACGTAATCCTTCTTTATTCTTCATACTTATTTGACCTCCAACATTTCTTTATACTTATATATTGATCTTTCTGTTTTAGCATGTTCAGCACGAATAATTGCCATAATTCTATCCGCTGCATTTCTTACTTCATCATTAACTACTATATAATCATATTTATGTGCAAGTGGAAACTCTCTATCAGCTTTATCCATTCTTTTTTGAACTGCTTCTAAATTTTCTGTTCCTCTTCTAAGTAACCTTCTATATAACGCTTCTCTATTAGGTGGAGCTATAAAAATAAATACACCATCTTTTGCTTTTTCCCTTACTTGTGTAGCACCCTGAACCTCTATCTCAAGAACAACTTCTTTTCCTTTTTCGATTTGTTCATCAACCTTGTCTTTAGGTGTACCATAGTATTGTCCAACAAATTTAGCATATTCTAAGAATTGGCCTTCTTTTATTCTTCTTTCAAATTCTTCATTTGAAACAAAGAAGTAATCAACGCCATCTACTTCGCCTTCTCTTGGTTTTCTTGTTGTCATCGAAATCGAATAAACTAAATCATGACCTTCCATTTCGAACAAAGCTTTTCTTACGGTACCTTTTCCAACGCCTGAAGGACCGCTAATAACAACCAATAACCCACGTTCATTGAGTTTCATTTAGAATGTCCCCCCTCTAATATAGACTACGTATATTTATTATATTATATCATACCACTTTTGACCCCTAAATGTAAGTAATTCAAAAGATTATTTTTATTTATTTGTTATGTGTTATAATTATGTTGGTGATAGATATGAGTTTTGATGGTAACATAGTAAGAAAAATAACGCAAGAACTGCGTGAAACTTTAATTACAGGAAGAATTAACAAGATTTATCAACTATCTAAATATGATCTTTTATTTAATATAAATTCTCCTGAAGGTAAAAAACAACTTCTAATAAGTAATTCTCCTGCATATTCAAGAATTCATTTAACAGAGATGAATTACGAAAAACCGGATACTCCACCTACATTTTGCATGTTTTTAAGAAAACATTTAGAAGGCGGAATTATCAAGGATATTATTCAAATCACTAATGATCGAGTGATTGTTTTTTTGGTGCAATCTAGAAATGAACTAGGAGATTTAACAAGTAAAAAGTTTATCCTAGAGGTTATGGGTAGACATTCAAATATTATTATAGCTGATGAAAACAACAAAATACTTGAAGCTATAAAACATGTTATGCCGTTTGACGGCAAAGATAGAACAATCTATCCTGGGGCGATTTATGAATTTCCGTCATCATCAAAGATTAATCCATTTGACATTCCAGCAAGAGAAGAATTTCTAAGTAATCCAGAAAACCTAACTGAAAAATCTTTATTGGATAACTTTACTGGTTTCTCACCACTTATAACAAGAGAAATAATGCACATATTTAATACAACAAAAAAAAGTATTTCCATTATTTTTAACGAGATTCTTGATAGTAATAATCCAACAATTATTTCAGCAAAAAAAGACTACTTCTATTTCACAGATATAACTTATATTGAGGGAGAAAGAAAGACTTTTGAGTCTGTGAATAAAATGTTAGATCGATACTACTATGAAAGAGATAGTATTGACATCGTCAAACAAAAGTCAAAAGACTTAGTTAAATTCATTAAAAACCACATTAATAAAGCAAAAAATAAAATCGAGAAACTGAACAAAGACTTAATTAAAACTAATACAAGAGATTCCATTAGAATAAAAGGAGAATTAATTCAAGCAAATCTCCATAACATCCTTAAAGGAGATTCCAAACTAGAATGCATCAACTACTATGATAATGAAAAAATAGTAATTGACCTGGATCCTAAATTAAGTCCAGTTAAAAACAGTGAAAAATACTTCAAAAAATATAAGAAGTTAAAGACAAGTATTCCATATATACACAAACAAATTAAAGAAGCACTTTTAGAAGTAAGATACTTTGAACAATTACTTCACCAAGTTGAAAATTCATCTCTAAAAGACATCGAAGAAATAAAAGAAGAATTAGTTGAAAAAAGATATATAAAGAAGAAAATAAAGATTGTTAAGAGAAAAAAACGCCCTAATTTTGAAACTTACTTCGATATTGATGGGATTACTATATTAGTCGGTAAGAATAATTTACAAAATGAATACATTACTCATAAATTGGCAAAACATAATGAAGTATGGTTTCATGTTAAAGATTCTCCGGGAAGCCATGTAGTGGTTAAAAGTTCTTTCCCTCTAAGTGAAACAACTATTAGAACAGCTGCACAACTTGCTGCTCATTTCTCAAAAATGAAAAAATCTAGCAGTGTCGCAGTAGACTATCTTGAAGTTAGGTATCTAAAGAAAGTTCCTGGTAAAATAAACAGTTTTGTAACGTATAAAAACAACAAAACTATTTACATTGACCCAGATGAAGATTTCGTAATAAATTTAAGAAAAAAATAAAAGGTTGATTAAAATAAAATAATCAACCTTTTTTATTTTCCATATATTTGATAAATAAGGTATAAAACTAATCTTCTTGGCAGTATTTTATTCAAAAACACAAAAAGCTTATATTTAATTCCTACAATAACCGCTACAGGCAATCTTTTTCTGTCAATCATTTTATTAACTACCTTTACAACTGCATATGGAGAAACACCTATTTGTTCATCTCTTTCCATTTTCATAATGCTTCTTGATACTCTACCTTGATATATATCACTATCTTCTAAAGGTGCTTTAAGCCGTTTTTCTGTGAATCCTGTTTTTGTGTCACCAGGAAGAATGCTACAAGCATTAATTTTAAAAGGCTTAAGTTCCATTCTTAGTCCTTCTGTATATCTTTGAAGACTGGATTTTGTCATAGTGTATATTGCTTGAAATGGTAAAGTAATCTCGCCAGCAACCGATCCAATATTAATAATTTTACTCCTGTCAACTTTTTTAAGTAATGGTAATAATTCACTTGTTATTTTCATAAGACCAAAGAGGTTAACATTAAAAATTTGAATTATTTCATTCATAGGAGTAAACTCTAAAGATCCACTTATTCCTATTCCTGCACAATTTATCAAAACATCTAATTCGTGATACTTTTTACGAATATCTGATGTAATCTGTTCAATTTCTTCTTGAATTGAAAGATCACATAAGTAATAATCAATTCCAAGTTCTTCTTTCGGGTAACTCCTTGATATACCAATCACGGTATGACCCTCGGATTCAAAGAATTTAGCAAGTGCTAATCCAATTCCACTAGAAGCCCCTGTTATTACTATTTTTTTACTCATGATAATCCCTCAATAGTTTTAGTACTTCATCATCTTTTTCTGGTAAATCATTCAGCACATTAGCAATGATTGATGCAGCTTCATCCATTAATTTTTTTGTATGAGTGGCTGTATAACTAGTTCTAATCATACATTCCCCTTCAGGAGAAGCAGGTGGTACGACTGGATTCACATAAACTCCCTTGTTGAATAGTATTTTACATGCTACTAGTGTTCTTAACACTGAATAAGTATATATTGGGATTATTGGTGAATCTATGTTCCCCTGCGCCTTTACTCCTCTTTCTAAAAGTGCTTTTCTCATATAAGATGTTATATCAAGTAGTTTTCTTGGCAATGTTGGATCATTTTTTAAAATTCGAAGTGCTTCAAGTGTTGCTGCTGCATTCGAAGGTGGAATTGCTGCACTATATATATATGGTCTTGATTTGTGTTTTATGTATTCAATTACTTCTTTACTAGCTGTTACATGGCCCCCTAAACTTGCTAAAGACTTAGAGAAAGTACCCATGATTATATCTACTTCATCTTCTAATCCAAAATATTCAGCTGTTCCTCTTCCACATTTACCAAGAACTCCTAACCCATGAGCGTCATCTACCATTATTCTTGCTCCATATAATTTCCCTAATCTTACAATCTCAGGAAGATTCGCAATATCTCCGCTCATACTAAAGACTCCATCAGTAATAATTATTTTTCCTTTATCATTTGAAGCTTCTTTTAGTTTCTTTTCTAAATCAAGCATATCACTATGCTTATATCTCACAACATTTGCATAGCTCAATTTGATTCCATCATAGATGCTAGCATGATTTTCACGATCACTAAAAATTATGTCATTACGTGTTGCAATAGCAGAAATGATACCCAGATTTGTTTGAAATCCAGTTGGAAAAGTTAAGGTAGCTTCTTTGTTCAAAAATTCAGATATTTCTTTCTCTAATTGTAAATGCAAAGTAAGTGTTCCATTTAAAAACCTTGACCCAGAAACTCCAGTTCCATATTTTTTTGTTGCTTCAATACTTGCATGAATTACTCTTTTGTCATTTGTCAGCCCTAAATAATTATTTGAACCAACCATTATTTCTCTTTTACCTTCCATTATAACTTCAATATCTTGAGCTGACTCAATTACATGAGAATATGGATAAATCCCCATTGATTTTGCTTCATCTGTTTCATCATAATTAAAACATTTCTTAAAAATATCCATAAAAACTTCCTCCTGTTTCTTTTTTTGTCAAAATTATGAATCAACGTTTTCTTCTCATCCATAAGACACTTAATGCTAAAGATACTATAGTCATAAGGATATACTGTATACTAACTTCAATATCAAATATTGTTTCTATTAAGAGCACAAAAACATATATAGACCCTACAACAGCAAGTACTTTAAATAGTATGTTAAAAGGTCTAATTGTTATTTACCTTTACTAAAAATTTCTTTTTTAACTAAATCAATAAATTCTTCAACAGATACAGTAACTTGTTCTTTTTCACCAAATCTACGATAAGTAACTAAGTTGCTATCTATTTCATTGTCTCCAACAACTAATTGATAAGGAATTTTAAGTGTTTGAGCGTCTCTTATTTTGTATCCAAGTTTTTCTTCTCTTAAATCTAATTCACTTCTTAAATCATGATCAATAAATAAATCATTCAATTTCTTAGCATATCCTGAATGAGCATCTAAAGATACTGGGATTAATTTGATTTGAATTGGGGCAAGCCATGTTGGGAATGCTCCTTTGTATTGTTCTAACAAAATACTCATTAAACGTTCCCAAGTTGATATTAATCCTCTATGTATAACTACAGGACGATGCTTTTCTCCGTCTTTCCCAATATAAGTTAGATCAAATCTTTCAGGTAATAAGAAATCTAATTGAACAGTTGACATAGTAATTACATGACCCATAGCTGTACGAACTTGTATATCTATTTTCGGTCCATAAAATGCCGCTTCACCTGTCATAACAGTATGTTCAATATTGTTCTCAGCAAGAAGTTCTTTTAAGATGCTTTCTGCCATATTCCATAACTTATCATTATCATGGAATTTACCTTTATCTTTATCTCTTAATGCAAGTTCAACATATTCAATTTCTAATCCTAAATCAGCAATTGCTTGTAAGATTAGATTATATGCATCTAATACTTCTTTTTTTATTTGATCATGTCTTGCGAATATATGAGCATCTGTTAGAGTCATTGCACGTACTCTTTCAAGTCCTGTTAGTCCTCCACTTGCTTCATAACGATGTTGAGTAACTATTTCAGCATATCTTATAGGTAAGTCACGATAACTTCTTAAATCAGTTTTATATACTAACATATGATGTGGACAACTCATCGGTCTTAGAACAAATGTTTCTCCATCTCTTTCCATAACTGGGAACATATTCTCTCTATAATGAGACCAATGTCCACTTATTTCATATAATTTCTTTGTCCCAAGTATTGGAGTAGAAATATGTTTATACCCTGCTTTTCTTTCTAACTTATAAACATAATCTTCTAATACTTTTCTAACAGTGTACCCATTTGGCAACCACATTGCAAGACCTTGTCCTGCGTCATTATTTAGTTCAAAGATTTTAAGTTCTTTTCCTAGTTTTCTATGGTCTCTTTCTTTTCTTTCTGCGAGTACAAGTAAATGTTTTTTAAGGTCTTCTTCACTAAACCAGGCAGTACCATATATTCTTTGAAGTTGTTCGCGTTTACTATCGCCTCTCCAATATGCTCCTGCTAAAGATAATAATTTAAAAAATCTGATATTTTTAGTACTACCAATATGTCCACCTTTACATAAATCTGTAAATTCTCCTTGAGTATAAAGACTAATTACTTCTCCTTCTGGAAGATCAGTTATAAGCTCTACTTTATATTTATCATCTTTGAAAAACTCTAAAGCCTCAGCTTTAGGAAGTTCACTTCTAGTTATTTTTGTTTGTTCTTGAGAAATTCTTTTCATCATTTTTTCTATTTTAGCTAAATCTTCTTCTTTTATTTGTTCTCCTGCATCTATATCATAATAGAATCCTTCTCTTATGTTTGGCCCTACACCGAATTTTGCATTAGGGTATAACCTTTTAACTGCTTGAGCCATTAAATGCGCTGCACTATGATTAAGAACATCAAATGCGGATTGATCTTTTTTTGTGATTATGTTAATTGTAGAGTCATTATTTATTGGTCTATTAAGATCATATAATTCGTCATTCACATAACCAGCAACACTTTGTTTTTTCAATCCTGAAGAAATACTTCCAGCAATACTTTCAATAGTTACTCCTTTTTCATACTCTTTTATAGAGCCATCAGGAAATTTTAGTTTTATCATTTTTTGCCCTCTTTTCTCTTATATTTTATTGCATTTATTTTGTCTTTTTCAACTATAGCTTCTACTAAATCAATATCATATATATTAGCCATATGATTAACAAAATGAAGAATATCATAAAGCTCATATTTGATTTTGTCTTTTAACTCAGGAGATAATGTGCCCATTGATTCTCTTCTAACTTCAACAGCAAGTTCTCCAACTTCCTCAACTAATTTTAACATAACTTGCAATTTAAATTCAGGTTTGAAATCAATTTCTTTAATATGCTTTTGTAATTCTCTAATGCTGATGTCTTTGTTTATCATAATACCTCTCCTTCAAAAATAAAAAAAATCGTCCTTAAAAATAAGGACGAATTGTTATCCGTGGTACCACCTTTGTTCTAGTAAACTAGCACTCCAGACTGTAACGTCAGTTAACGGGATTCTCTTTCGAGTCCTACTCAGAGGGGAGTAATCAATAAGATGTAATAGTAGCTTTCACCAACCTACTTCGCTTTAATGTACATTCTTTATTAATCATGTCCTCATCACAGTATTTCATTATAATTATAATACAATTTATATCATTGTCAAAATATATTTACATTTTGATTTCTTCTGTTAATGAAATAATCCTTGATACAATTCTATATGCTTTCATTTGTTCAGCTTTTTGAGAATTGTCAACCATATAAGAACCTAGCTCTTTTCTGGCTACGTTTGAAGAGAAGAATGTTGGTTTCTCATCAAGTAAACGATATTGTAATATTGGTCCAAGTACTTCATCTCTAATCCAAGCACTTTTACCTTCCCCACCTATATCATCAAGTAATAATACATCAACTAGTTTAAGTTTGCTGATTAACGCTTCCAGTCCACCGTTTCCAATTGATGATTTAAATTCTCTTACTAAGTCTGGATAATAAGCTATAACAACGCTATATCCTTTTTTTATAAGTTCATTTGCAAGTGATGCTAGTGAATATGTTTTTCCTCGTTGATATTCTCCCCAAATATACAACCCTTTCATTTTTTCACCCATTGGGTAAAGTCTTAAAAAGGACATCATGTATTTGTAGATATCTTTTCTTGCCTCAGTATTTGTTTTGTAATCTTCAAATGTTGCATCAAATATCATTTTAGGCATAAACATAGCATTGATTAGATTGTTTTTTCTAGATTGTTTGTTTTTATGAAGAGCATAACCACATTCTTTATATGAAATCTTTATTTTATTTTCTTCATATTTTAAGACAGGTTCAAGTCCAAGTGTATCTTGTTTACATTTATTTATTCCCGTGCAGTTTTCACAAATATCTTTTCCCTGCTTATATGTCAATAAATCAACTAGATTTTTTTCTATTACCATACTGTTTAAATCATTTTCAATAAAGAAATTACTTAAAACAGGATCTGAAAATAGATCTTCGATTATTTCTTCTTTATTCACTCTAACGTTTCTATTACTAAATTCGTTCATCTATTTCACCTACAAATTCTTTATATAATCGTCTAGCCAGTCAGATTCAATATCCTTTGGAAGGAGATTTTTCTGCGTGGCTTTACTTTTCGTTCTTTTTTTATTTCTTTTTTTTATGTGAGAAACTGCATCTTCGACAGTAACAAGACCTCTTCTTTGCCAATCAGCAGCTACTTTTTCAAAATAATTGTATGATGGGAACCCATCTGTATTACCAATAACAAAAACAATTAGGAAGTTTATTAACTCAGAATTTAGCTCTGTGTTCTCTAGTAATTGTTCTACAATTTTCAATTCTACAGCCGCTGGTTTTGAACCAAATACATCTTCTAATATATTTAATGGTGAACTTGTTTTACACAAATTTATCACATGATTATTGGTTGTTATTTTCTTTGCGGTTTTATCTTTTAAGTTCACTTTATCTGTTTTGTTTTCAAATTTAAACCAGTACCCTGCTCTTTTTGATAATTCATCTAAGTTTACACTTTTATCCTTACCTACTGAATCCATAAATACCTTTTGCATCGTAAACTCATCTAAATTATACACATATGACAATCTTGATATTTTTTCTTTTACCTTTGAAGTAATTTTGCGATGATCTACAAAGTTTTTAGATAGACCTTCAAAAAAGATATCAAAATCAAAATCATGATTAATAGTTATCTTTGATTTAGAACGATTCATGAATACATCATCAGTTTCAATTGGCGCAACAACAGATTGAAAAACTTCATCAAAATTGGTAGTTATGTTTTTAAATCCATCTTTTTCAAAACTACTGATTCTAAATAAGTTTACTAACTCATCAAAATTAGCTTGCCCAATTTCTGAGAATAAATACGCTCCAAGACTTCCATCTTTGATAAATTCTTCAGCGGTAAGTGGTGCTTTCAATTCATATAATAATAAATCTTCATTTTGAAATACAACAAGTAATCCGATTGCTTCAAGCTTTTTTCTAGCACTTAGAAACACAGTTGGAGAAATTCGATTCAAATCAAATATTTTTGAATGATAATACTCCGGAGTTTTTAATTTTGAACGATCAATTAATGCCCATAGAGTGAGATATAAACTAAATGCTGAGCATCCAATAAGTGGTTGATAAAGTAACGTAACAACGTTACGCTCATCTACATCTATATTTTGGTACGTTATCAATTTAAATTTATCTAGTTTATCAAGCTTCACTTGTAGATCCTCCTATGGATGCAAACCTACTCCTTTGAATTCTAGTTTCTTATCTAAAAAAGCAAATAGGCTTTCAATAATCCTTTGTGGTCTGTTCATTCCGAATATTTTATAAGTTTGTACTTTTACATCAACCGCAGATTCTAATGGGTTAACTTGAATGATTGATATTATTAGATGGAATTTAGTAGTTTGAATAAATATTTCTCCATGTATATCATCTATGTTATTAATAATATAATCATTATGATTTGAATACTCAATAACCGCATCCTTAACTTTGTTATATCTTGTGCGATAATATCTTGTTTTAAGTTCTTTTTTTTCATGCTTTTCTTTGGTTTCAGCAAAATTACTTAAAAATTTAGTTATTCCCATAATAACACCTCTAATTCTTTTAATACTTTATTAAACTCAAGTCTAGTTTCTAATATTGATGTCGAATTATCTATTACATAATCAGCAAGATCAACTTTTCTGTTTAATGGCATTTGAGAACTAATCTTCATTTCAGCATAAATTTTGTCGATTCCATCTCTCTCCATTAATCTCTCCTTTTGTTTTCTAAAAGGAGTATAGACTACAATTGTTTTATCAACCAAGTCTATAAAATCAGTTTCAAACAGAAGAGGAACATCAATAACAATAATTTTAGTTCCAAGCTCTTTGTGTTTTTGAATTTCATTTTTAACTATTGATTTTACTCTCGGATGGAGAATGGCATTAAGTTGAGCTCTTTTTTGAGAGTTTCCGAAAACAATCGTTCCAAGTTTCTTACGATTAATTTCTTTGTCTGTTAGTAAAATATTGTTTGAGAAATGAGTAATCACTTCTTCGTATCCTTCAGACCCTTTTCTTAACATATCTTTTGCAATAGCATCTGTTTCAATAACAGGAATATCTACGCTTTTGAACATCTGTGTTACTGTTGATTTCCCTGTTGCTATACCGCCTGTGAGTCCAACAATGAGTGTCATCTTTTTCCCCTCCTACAAAAAGGATAATTTAACAATTATACCTTTTAGAAAATTATACCATAAGAACATGAAACTAAGAAGAAGTGAATTACTTCTTTTTAATATTTATTTTTGACATGTCGGGCAAAAGTAAGTACCCCTACCATTGACCTTTGTCTTTTCAATTGTTGTGGAGCAAACAAGGCATGGTTCACCTTTTTTTGTGTGAACATTTAACTCGTTTTGAAATAGTCCAGTAACTCCTAAACTTGAAGTATAACTTCTAATAGTTGTACCTCCAAGTTCAATTGCTTTATTTAAGATCTTAATTGAATTTTCTATTATGTTCTTAAAATCATTAGTTGTTAAGCTTGAAGCTACTCTTTTCGGGTTTAACTTACTTAAAAAAAGGACTTCATCGACATATATATTTCCTAGACCAGTAAAAATATGTTGGTCTAACAAACAAGTTTTTATGGCAATTCCTTTATTTTCCAGTTTTCCCTTTAGATATTTTACATTCATTTTTTCATCAAAAGGTTCAAGCCCTAATTTGTGAATTGGATTTGTTGAATAGATGTCTTCAATGTTTCTTAAATCCATTGTCCCAAATTTTCTAACATCATGATATCTAAGAGAACCTCCATCTTTAAAATTAAAAACAATATGTTCATGTTTTTCTAATTCTTCAGATTGATCTTTTATAAAATATTTTCCTTCCATTCTTAGATGAGATATCAAAGCAATATCATCTAAGATAAAAATTAGATATTTACCATATCTTTCTATATCAATAAAAGTTTTACCAACTAATTTATTTTTAAATTCGTCAACATTTATATCTTTTATGATTTTACTATAATGAACATCAATACTACTGATTGTACGACCTAAAATCATATTCCTTAAAGTCTTTCTTACTGTTTCTACCTCTGGTAATTCCGGCATAGGTTATTCCCCCATTTTATTATAATGAACGCGTGATTCACTGTATCTTAATTTAGTTTCTTTTTTACCTAATTCGTACCCTAAAGCAATCATTGAAAATGGATGTTTCCCATCTTTTATATTAAGTGTTTTTTCAATATACGCGACTCTTTCTTTAAGTGGGTAGACACCAATCCAAACACTTCCAATTCCAATATTCGTTGCTTCAAGCAAAATATTTTGTGTAGCAGCAGCCATATCTTGAGTAGCCATTATTGGAGATAACTCTGTTGGAATTATTAATGGCACAATTGCTACTTTTACATCTTTCAACATCCAAGAACCTTTACTAGCTAATGATAATCGATCTAGTAATTTTCTATCATCAACAACTATGAATTCCCATGGTTGTTGATTATTAGCACTCGGTGCTTGCATTGCAGCTTGAAGCATTTTAGTAATATCTTCTTTTAATACATCTTGATCTGTGAACTTCCTAATACTTTTTCTTTCTAATAAGATATTCATTTTATACCTCCGGATTTACATGTACAACTACATGACATATTTTTTCATTATCATTAAGTTCCTTAGTAACATTCTCGGCAATATCGTGGCCTTCCTTAACCGTTTTGTTTCCGTCAACTCTTATCTCTACTAAAGCTTGATAGTATGGACCGTATGCAATCATAATAAGATGATCTACATCAATAACTCCAGAAACTTTTAATACTTTCTTTTTATATTCATTACATATTTCTTTATTCACAGATTTACCTTGCATTGATTTTATTGCATCAAAAATAATTTGAATACCAATTCTTACAATAAATAATGCTATTATGATTGATGCTACTTTGTCACCTTTTAGAAGCCAATCAATCTCTAACATTTCTCCAACTATTACACTTCCAATTCCAAAAAATACAACAATACTACTGAATACATCAGTTAAAGATTCTTTTCCTGATGCACTAATTATTTGCGAATCAAGTTCTTTTCCTTTTTTAAGTAAATATCTTGCTAAGAACAATTTTATAACAACAACTAAAACAACAATTCCCAATGTTATCAGACTTGGAACTTTTATAGCATCATTAAAGTTAATAATTACGTTTTTACCTAAATTATAAGCAATTAGGAGAATTGATAGTCCTAAAATAAAACTCAAGACATATTCAAATTTCCCATGACCAAAAGGATGCTCATCATCAGCTGGTTTTAGCGAATGTCTAATACCTAGTATTACAAATACATCGCTAAGTAAATCACTTGTACTGTGAACACCATCTGCAATTAAAGCATAACTATTAAATATTATCCCACCAATAACTTTTATTATTACTAAGAAAATATTAACAAGAAAACTTCTAACCATTATTCTTTCTAGTTTCATAAAATCATCACCTACTTAGTTTCGTACAAGTTTTTTCCAAAAGACTTATCTACTTTTAATGGTACATCTAAATCAATACAATTTTCCATTGTATCTTTAACTAATTTATCCATTTCTTCAAGTTCATTTTTATCAACATCAAATACTAATTCATCATGAATTTGAAGAAGTAATTTAGATTTCAATTTACGTTTTTGCATTTCATTGAATATTTGGATCATAGCAATTTTAATTATATCTGCTGCACTTCCTTGGATTGGTGCATTCATAGCGTTTCTTTTTCCTGATTCTCTTTGCATATACACACTACTCTTTAACTCAGGTAAATATCTTCTACGATTCTTTAAAGTAGAAGCATATCCTAAGCTAGTTGCATCTGAAATCACTTTATCCATATAAGTTTTAATTCCTGAGAAAGTTTCATAATATTTTGTAATAAATCTTTCAGCATCTTTTGGAGATATATTTATCTCTTCACTTAGTCCCCAAGCACTTTGCCCAAAAATTATTCCAAAGTTTACAGCCTTTGCTTGTCTTCTTTCAAGACTTGTAATATCTTCTTTTTCAAATATTTGTTGTGCTGTTTTTTTATGAATATCTTCGTCATTCTTAAATGACTCTATTAAAGTTTTTTCCTTAGCCATATGAGCTAACACTCTTAGTTCTATTTGAGAGTAATCACTTGCTAATAACATATTTCCAGGTCTTGGTATAAACACTTTTCTAATCTCTCTACCTTCTTCATATCTTATTGGAATATTTTGAAGATTTGGGTCTGTGCTTGATAGTCTACCAGTTGATGTGAAAGCTTGCTTATAGATTGTATGTATTTTCTCATCACCTAGGATTGCATGTTCAAGTCCAACTATATAAGTTGAATACAATTTTGAAAGTGTTCTAAATAACATTATTTTCTCAATAATTGGATGATGGTTTTTAAGTTTGTTTAATATATCTACATTTGTTGAATACCCTGTTTTTGTTTTTTTAGCAAATGGCAGGTGTAATTTATCAAATAAAATTTCGCCTAGTTGTTTAGGGCTTGCTATATTAAAAACGACTCCAGCAATTTCATAAATCTCAACAGTGATTTTATCAATTTTTGCTTTTACATCTACATTCAAAGATTGTAATTTTTCTCTATCTACCATTATCCCATCAAACTCCATATGTGCAAGTACGCTTGCAAGTGGTAGTTCGATATCGTTTAATAGTGATAACTGATTGTTCTTAATTAATTGTTTTAATAACGTTTCTTTTAGATAGTGTATCGCAAAAGCCTTCTTTGCAGCGTAAGCACTGTATTTAGCTAAAGGAGGAATACTATACTTCACACCTTTTTGATATATTTCCTCATAATACTCAACATTGTCATAATCAAAATTGCTGACTATTACTCTGAAATCTTCTTTTGTATTATTTGGGTTTAAGATATAAGCTGCGAGTAATAAATCAAACTCAACTCCAGCTATATCGTATCCATCTTTCATTAAAATAACTTTCATTTTTTTAACATCAAATACACTCTTAGCAATTGATGGATCACTTAGATACATCTGCATACCAAGAGATTGATGTAATAAATCATAGGGTATAAAGAAATTCCCTTTTTTATTCACAATCCCAAAACCTAAAGCTTCGGCTAAGTGATAATTAGGATTAAATGTTTCTAATACAATAAATGAATCTTTTATTAATATACTATCTAACTCATAAATATCTTGAATAATCTTATACTCAAATTCTTCAACAACGTCATTTGATTTTTTTATATATCTTTTTATTAATGAGTGAAGTTCAAGTTCCTTGAAGAAATCCAACATTTCAACTTCATTAACACCTTTATATTCAATATCATCAAGACTTAGAATTAATTCAACATCTGTCTTTAAAGTAGCTATTTTTTTACATAAAATAGCGTTATCAAAGTGTTCTCTAATTCTTTCTCCCAATTTTCCCTTTATGTTATCTTTATCTTCTAAAACTCCTTCAAGTGTAGAATACTCACTTAACAATTTCACAGCTGTTTTTTCTCCAACTCCTGGAATTCCAGCTAAATTATCTGATGCGTCACCCATTAATCCTTTTAAATCAGTTATCTGGTTTGGATTAACATTCATTTTTTCTTTCAACAACTCTGGTGTATATAATATATAATCTTGCATTCCTTTTTTGCTTGATCTTTGACATACCTTATCGTTTAGTAATTGAAGTAAATCTTTATCGTTACTAATAATTTCAATTTGATCAAATTCATCATAGTAATGTTTTGCGTAAGTTCCGATTATATCATCTGCTTCAATTAGAGCAATTTCGCGTTGCTTAACACCAAGAACATCTAAGCTCTCTTTGATAAGTCCTATTTGGCTTCTAAATTCATCTGGCATCGGTTTTCTTCCACCTTTGTAATCAGAATATTCCTTATGTCTAAAAGTCTCTTTAC